>OGWC01000001.1_pt1 | contig 34795 bp, 69 predicted proteins | sample 1575941 | NCBI WGS metagenome assembly OGWC01 (sample SAMN07581552, study PRJEB24739) | freshwater metagenome | place: Singapore | collected 2015-04
TGTTCAGATAATTTTCACAAAGTTTATGCACTCTGGTACCGCGACCAGATGCTCTAGCAGACACTCGGTTTGCTTCTTCTTCACCGACACGCTTTCGCCACTCAAGGATTTTGTCCTTGCCGTGTTGAGAAGTAATAGTGGTAACTGAGGGGTATAACAACCCCTCAGGTGTTTTGTAAAATCTCTTGCCGTTTACAGTTACAGTTTCAAGATCATAGTCAATGTCGCATCCAACATGTTTAAAATTCACTTTGCATATTCCTATCTAGTTGTCGTATTCTTATTTAGACCATCTATAATGTCCTCGTATTGAAGTTTTGCTAGAATGTAGTCTTTCACCAATGATGAACGAACAATATCATCCACCGTAAACTCAATTCTGGTGAATGCGTTCATATGCGAGGCAATGTCAAAGAATTTGAGAATGCCACTCATGTCGTTTTTCTTTTTGTTTAAGTCTGTCTGACGATAATCACCGCACCAAATAATCTTGGAACGATAACCAACGCGAGTCATAACGGTATCGATTTCTTCGTATGTTAGGTTTTGCATTTCGTCAACGATAATGATTGCATCATCGAAACTCATACCACGAATGAATGATGTGGAAATGAATTCGATATGCCCTTGTTCTTCTAATCGTTGATACGCATCGGATCGACCAAATAACGTATGACAAATTTGTTGATAGGGTTGGCGATAGATTTCAGTTTTTTCATCTAGATCACCAGGCAAGTGTCCAACCTCTCTTGATGGTACTGCGGAACGAACAATAATAATTTTATGAAAAGGGTTTGATTTATCTAAAACTTCTTCAAGTGCTTTGTATAATGCACAAAATGTTTTACCTGTTCCTGCAACTCCGTGTAGTGCTATAAAATAATCTCCTCGTTTATACGCCTCGAAAAATAATTTTTGATTTGAAGTGAGTGGAGAGAATGTTTTTAAATCGTCTATCCTTATCTTTAGGCTATTGTTTATGGATTTTAATTTTGTAGTTCTATCACTAGTCTCATGATGTTGTTCTGTGTTTGCTGGTTCTTTTAGCAGAGCCGCAGATTTTCTAGCCATGTAAGTTTCCCTATAGTTGGTTTACACAGCCCCATTTCAGAATGTATTAATATTTCCTCTTGGATGTGCTTCCTTTGCCTTAGCAAGAACTTCACGGAAGCCGTTGTCGGGCTTCCTTAATCCTAGACGAATTGGATCGCCAATTAATGGAGCGCCTGTGATCAAAGTCTCATATTGAGGGTTGTCTTTTAGAAATTCTTCCCTCCCACTAATGCTCATAAATTTTTCAAACGTTTCGCCAGTTTCTTTATTATGAAATGTATAAGTCGGCATGTTCTTTAAGTCCTTCACTAAACCAAATCGGAATTTCGCGCTTTGTCCACTTCGCGAAACTTACTTTCTTATCTATGTAGTATTTATGATAGGACGCTAGGGAATCGCCTGCTATTTTGCATTCGTCTGGCATTGCTGGCGTTGGTTCAGTAAATGAACCATTAGGAATATTCTTAGGCGCATTATACAACACATCGATATACTTTTCACATGCGTGTTGCTTGCCGTAGCGATGTGTGTATTCTGCAAGTAGGTGTAGCCACATCTTCAGAAGCCAAGTGTAATTTTCCTTGCTTGCACGAACCCAAATATTAGATGGGTGATTGATATGTGACGCCTTCATCAATCCTTTGTTGAATTTTTCATCCGGATGAAGCCATACTTTAATGTGACGCCAACGTGTAGGTAAAGAACCATGCACATAACGCTTTTCGATATCCTGAACACCATCAAGCAACCTATGTGCAGTAGACATAAGTTGTGCATATTCGATAATCATTTTGACTACATGCTTGTCGCAATGCATTTCAGCGCAAGTCTTTGGGTTGTTGTCAAGATAAAAGATGTTCATAGTGAATAATTTCTCTTACGATTGAATTCTTCGTATTTCTCAAAGGTGCTTTCTTCGTATCCCTTGTCGCTCATCATTTCGCCAGCATAAAGCAAACGAAGCCGCTCAATCTCATTGGCGGCTTCTTCCAATAGATCGGCAATGCGGTCAGGTTTGTTTTCTTGAACAGACTTACGGCTAGGTATCTGTCGCCGAATCTCAGCACGTTTTCTTAGTCGGTATACCAGATCGTGGTCGCTCATTCTTCAACTCCGAAATGTTGTTGGATTCCTCGGGCAATCTGCTCTTGGCTAGGAGGCACAGCCCATCTTGTTTCTTTAGCCACATCAGCACATTCTCTTACAATCAACTCGGCGAACTTTTCTTTGTTAAATTCTTTCACCGGTAGAGGCGGTACACTATCACCTGCTGTTAAGAATCCTTTAGATTCTGTTGCCTGTTCAATAAGTTCTCTAATTCGTTCGTTCATTTCAGTTTTTCCATAAGTTTACGCACCATCTCCATGGCTTGTTCATGCATGGCAGTAGAATGCTCAAGCCGCTTCTCTAAAAATGCAATGTAATCTTTAAGTGCTTGTATTTGATCGTTCATTCTTCAACTCCGAAATGTTTTTTAAGTTTACTTTCTGTAATTGAACCCACTTGACTAATTTCAATACATTCCCTGACAATCAACTCGGCGAACTTTTCCATAAAGTTAACCTGCGTTTCCCAAGAATTGTTTTGTCCACTTGGATAAGCAGCCGCTGCCTGAGCAGCCTTGTCCCAAAGTTCTCTAATTCGTTCGTTCATAAATGTTTTTCAAAAATACAATACAATGATAGGTGCCGAATCGAATGTTAAACCATAAATTGCTCATCTTTAAAATCCCATTTGAACCAGCGCCGCGGCAAAGTTTATTGCACTAACAAATATCATGAACCATCCGAGTCCATTTTGCTTGTCTTCGAATGCACTAGTAGAAGACCGCCAAGCCCACCACGAAAATATTATGTTAAGTGCCGCCCATATCATAGTAATGGTTCCGTTTCAGGTTTTGCGCCAAATTCTTTATTGGTGTAATACTCTAGCATTTTGCGTTCAATGTACCCAACAACAACACCAAAGTGTGGCGCACGAAAACGATATGGACAACCATACCATGATCGTTTGTTTCTCAGATAATCATCGTATGCTTTTCGATGCTTTTTGTTTGTTGGATCAAATAAAACTTCACTTCGTACCGTCAGCATCTTCAACCTCTTTCAAGAATTTAAAATGTGATTCTTGCAATTCTGCAATGTCACTCTTCAATCTACGATGAAAAGAATCTTCTCCATCATCACCAGAAACAAGCCAATCGATTCTATGTGCATACACTTGAGCCATACGCAATACTAGCAACGCTTCAATAAACTTATCGATTGTATTTTTATCAAAATTAGAATGTCTGTTATAGCCCCATTCGTCCTTTTCTTCACTTCCGTTATCACGAATAAGTTGTTCTACTTCATCGGCAATGTAGCCAATCTTGTATTGATCATAGTTAAAATGTCCGCCGCTCATTTTTTATTCCATGTAGAATGATGACCTTTGTTCATTATAACACCATGCCAGATCATTGTCAACGCCACTCGAATTTGCCGAGTGGCTTGTTCTAGGTAATAACGTCTATATGTTTTCATGATACTGTTGCAACGGCATCCAATAATTGACGCTTTGTGTCTTCGATATTTGTATGATGAATACCAGTGCCACCAGCCTTATTGAACGCTTCAATAACATCAAACGTATCATCGATTAGAATCGTAGATGCATTTGCATATGAAGACTTGAGCCTACGACCAGGAACAACGTTCGGTAGATAATTAATGCCGTTCTTTGTCAGCCAAACAATCTTTTGTTCACGCACACTATTGTGAAACTTTTGACCGCCAGATGACGTTAGCATTTCAATATGCAAGTCAGGAATTGAACGAACGAATTCTAGCAGTTCCAATCCATTTGGATGCCAAGGTAGTTTTTCGAATTGGCGTGTCTCAATGAAACTCTTCCAGTCATCGCTAAACTCTTTGTTATCGCGAGACTGCAACGGAGTCCGACCAAAGAGACTAACCCAATGAGAGTCAAAATCGCAAAGCACACCATCCATATCAAGGTATAGTGTCATCTTAAAAACTCATAATCAAAAATACAAAAAGCAGGAGAGCATATCCAATGCTCTCCGCATATGGAGATAGAGATACCAAAATCATGTTCACTTTATCAGTCATTTGTCATCCTATTAATCAAGTCATTCATTACAGGCTCAACATGGAAAGAAGGCTGGCGCGTCATCGCACAAACATAATTAATTGCATCCGCGCCAGTCAAACCCATGTCCCACGCTTCAAAAACAAACTTCTCTATTTCCGTGACTAGACTTTCATCTAGCATATCCATTTTATTTTCCTTATCAGGCAACTCCACGAACGTAGGCGCTTGCATACGAACGATCTTCAAAATCGGTGATATCAGTATCGATAGCATCCAGAACGTCAACAGGACCAGCCTTCATGGAACGCTCATCGTCTTCAATATCAACCGCAGGCTTCACAGTCTTGGTTGCCTTTGCAACCTTGGGAGCAGTAGCCTTTGTTGCCTTAGGAGCCGCGGCAGTCTTCACTACCTTAGCCTTAGCGACCTTGGGTGCAGTAGCCTTTGCAACAGGCGCGGTGCCAGAACCAACAAGTTCATAAGACACAACGGCGCGCCCATCGCGAACAGCCTTCACTTCAAAGCCAGTGTTTTTCTTGATTTCCCACAGATAAGTGGAAAGTCGAGTCGGAACGATTCCGCTTAGACCCTTAATGGTCGAGACAGAAACGGGACCCTTAGCATTTTGCAGGGTTTCGAACACTTTTACATATTGCAGAGATTTGGTCATAATAAATTTCCTCTTTCAGTTAAGTTAACCAACAAACAAAGTATAGCACAACACCATCACAATGTCAAGCGGTAAGCACATAAGGCTTGTTCCACTTGCCAATGTTCACACTAACGTAGTAAGCGGTGTTGAAATAATCAACCATCGCATCACTTTCGTCATACCAATCGGCACCTTTCAGCGCACGAAACGCTTCGGTAAGGAACGATTTTGCCTTACCCGTAAAATGATCTTGGAACCAGTAGGGGTTCACATCAATCGATTGATTCTTGCGAATGTATGCAACTTGATCTTCGGAAAAATGCTTTGCATACGGCTTCTCAGCATCGGTCTTGATATAGTTCTCAACAAAATCAATTGAGCCGGACTTCAAAGTCAGCACAATTGTGGAATGATTATTGACGGACAGAGAACCTTTCACGCCATACTTAGCCATGATGGGTTTCAGCAGAGCCGCAATCTTCGCTTTCTTTTCTTGATTCATATAAGCCATGACAAATATCCTTTCAATCAACCGAGGGTAGTAACTGATTCGCTAACAGCGGCACCGAACAGCACCAGCAGGGCAAACAAACCGAAAACAATCATCAAAAAAGTCATCATTTCAAGCCTCTTTTCTCACTCAACAAGGATAGTATACCGCAGTAGATAGGCATTGTCAAGGGTTTTTTTGTTGTATTTTTGCAACAGTTGGGCAAAAACAACATCAAAAATCGCCGGTTTTGGGCGGTTTTCCGTAGGGGGTCAATATCAGAGTAGCACCGACAGCCGGAAAGCGCCCAAAAGCCCGAAAAACCGGTCTCCAAAGGGCGATTTTCAGTCCCCAAACCTACGAACCTCAGCAAAATCTACAGAAGTTAGTAAGCACTCACTTACTTTGGCTTCCCGTTCAGCATCCGCAATTTCGCGGAGTTCGGCATTTACATCATCAATCCACGCGCCACTCTCAAGCCACTCACGATATTCCAGTTCGGCTTGGTACGCAAGGTAGCCAGAATCTTCCTCGCAGGTGATATCATCAAAGTCATCAAACGAATTCATGATCTTTTCCAATGTCGATTTCATGATTGAAAGTATATCAGAGGAACGTTTCCATGTCAACATCAATTTTTTGGGTGTTGCCATCGGGCAACACTTCGAGAATCTTACCGAGAATCAGCCATTCATCTAGCGGCATCTTTTGTTCGGTGAATTCATCAAGAAACTTTTTGCATTCCTGCATCGTTTCAAATTGTTTAGCGCCGATCATATTTCGGTCAAAAGGTTTAGCAATATACATTTCAGTCCTCCAAACAAAATTCTTTAAACTCATTAAACGTTCCAGAAAACATTACTTGATCGGGATTCTTCACAACCACACGATTTTCAAAAACGTGATACTCATAATCCTGCCAGCAGTCCGTATCGGTTACTGGATGAATGTAAAAGCCACCTACGCCTTTCTTAAAGTGTGCAATCATTTGTGCGGCAAGGCAACCCATGCCGTTTGCAAGTTTAGGTTTCACTTCGCCATAGCCATTCACAATTTCGAAACCTTGTAGAAACTCAGCAAGTTCGAAACCATGACCTGACGGATAGCCATCAAACTGACGATACATGTTAATTACAGGCGTATCACCATCATACACAAAAGTTAAAGACCGTGTTCCCATTATGAATTTTCCTTCAAAGCATTGGCACCAGAATACATGATAGCAAGACCGAGAGCGGCAAGCAATGTGCCTTGCAACAGACTAGCAGATTCAGTCTCAACACCGCCAATAGAGCCAGCGACAATCAACAGACCAGCAAAAAATCGAATCGAACCTTTCATGCAACCTCCCGTTCAGTTTCAAGTTCCATAGCAGTCACTTCGCGGTCTTGCAATTCAGCACCAATCGCAAAGTAAATTTGTTCCAAAGTTGCACTAGGCAACAGAGAGATAGCCGCGAAAAAATCTTTCGCAACATCCGTGGTAGGCACCAGCATCAACATTATACAGTCTCCGTATTACGCTTAGTCAAATTTTTCAATTGACGGACAACATCTTCGGTAGAATCTAGCCGATCAGCCGCCAAGGAAGTCAACATGGATTCGAGAACGCCAGCAAGACCGGCATAAGGTGAACCGTATTCGGCACGGAGAACATCCTCATAGTCACGAATTGCATCGCGGATCATCGCAGACCGCGCGTGACGAGCATTCATTTCCTGCACAAATTTATTCATATCAAATCCTTTTCTCACTTAACAGACTACAGTATACCACACTTTCGAAGAATGTCAACAACTATTTTCGGCTTGTAGCGAAAAAACAACATAAGTTAGTAAGCACTCACTAACATAATTATAGTTACAATAATGCCGATTTCGAGAATACCCGCAATGAGAACCGTTATCATATCCGCAGTTTCCATTGTGGAAACTGCTAGAGAAATATCATCCCAAGTATCGCGGAAAAAGTCTCTAATCTTTATAAACATTGGATGATGTTCCATCATATCGAGAAATATCCTCATTCCATGAGGGAGGCTTCATGCATTGAAAATGCAACACATCCCGCCCTTGAATATCTTCTTCAACATTCAACACTTCAACTTCATCAACATAGTGCCAGGTTTGGCACCACTCACAATAAACTTTGTAGCGGCTCTCCGCCATCATTCGCTTACTTTGAAATCCAGTCATTATCGCTCCAAAATAAAATGGTCTCCGAGATACAAATCGAACGTCTTAATCAAATGTTCATAATCGCCTTTACGCATTTCTTCACAAATCGATTCGCCCAATTCAGGCGCACCAGAACGCCTAAAAGTATCATGGACAACACCCATTAAATAGAATGCATTGCCTTGCGGACCAGTCAGGTCAATTACAATCTTGTCCTGTTTTTGTTTCTTACGGATTGTCATTTATTATTCCCATCTACCCGGATAATCTATTGTATCATAGAAATAAGCCTCGCCGGTTAAAGTCATGATATTAGGAGCATCCGGACTGTATCGTATTTCTTCTTGCAACATTTTTTTGAATTGTTTACATTCGTTTAATGTTAATTCATACCACTCACCACGAATCTTTTTATTTTTTAGGTTTCTATGCAAAGCATATTCAACATTGTATGGTTCCAACAATTTAGGCGATACACTTTCAATACACAATTTCATCCAGTTGCCGGTGCTTAATGATTTTAATCTAGATTTAACTCCAGTTTTACTTTTAGAAACGCCAATCTTAAATGGACAAACTTCGTTATTATTAATAAACCATTTTGATTTTTTTCCTAATACCGGTCGTATCAGATAAACATATCCTTCACCACGTTCCGCTCTTTTGTTTGCAGGATAAATCACAATGTAGGTCCCCAATATTGATACTTCAAAAGTTTGGCGGTGTCTTCATCATACAACCAAGTCAAAGCACACCAAACAGAATCTTCAATGTTATAGTGTTCACGATACCGAGTGTACCAATGCTTGAAAAACATTTCATCACCACGGGCTTCTGCATACCTTTCAGCACGATTTAGAAAATCAAGTTTACTCATAACCCCAATCCTTTTGTGCGCCACCGGCATTGTATCCAGCAGTATATTCTACAATTTGTTGAGCCGTCATATTGGCTAATTCAACCCGTTCACTTGAATAGGTGTCGCCAACATAATAATGTGGATCATATGCTCTACCATAATAGTAATCAGCACCGCCTCGGTCAAAGGGACCGCCATGTCTATCATCATACATTTTGAATTTCCTTCACTTCGTTCAATACATCATTTGTCACAATTACACCGCCGTAAAGATTCTGATACATTTCAGCCATCGCTTGAATGTAGAATTGCATAATCTTTCCGTTTCGCATTATCAGAGTATATTGCATCAAGCCGCCTTCAACATGATAGTAGGAAACTTCACAAAACCGCTAGTGTCTTTCTTAGCCTTGCCTTTAGCATACAGACCAACCACAACACCTTGCGGGTCAAGGAATCGCAAATCGGATTCGTCACCGTTGAACACAGGCAGACCCATGTAAGTCTCAGGCATCGGCAGGGTTTTCTTGATACCGAACACGGTAGCAATATTGTAGCCTTGTTGGATAGCCTTTGCAACATCGGCATCATTGCCGTCAGCGGCAGAGAATGTCAGGTGATAGTTAGGAATGTCCTTGACTTTGCGACCAAGAATCTTGGTGTAGTCATAGAATGTTACAGTAGGGAACAATTCGAAAATGTTCCGTGCGCCAGGAACCTCATACTTTTCCCATGCAAGGTCCGAAGTGCCGTTCAAACGGAACACAGGTGTCAGACCAAGGCGCTTGCTTTGCTTGATAGCCAATTCGATATCAGCCACCAGAAGGCGCATAAACTCAGCGCGGTTTTCAAAAAACATTTTTGTCTTACGCTTACGTGCCTCTTGAATCACGTTAGTGGATTCGCCACGCTTAAACATGCCGCCGCGACCAGCGAGGTTCAAACAAGCGGCGGTACAGCCAGCGGTACGCTTGGCGCAAGTTTCATAACCGCTTACGTTAGCAGGTGCAAGGTGCAGAATGTAGGTATTGTAACCTTGTGACATTCCTTTCAGAATCTTGGGATTACCTGTAGAAAGCAGTTTCATATTTCAGTCCTTTTCTCAATCAACAGTACCTATTATACACGATTCCTACCACCTGTCAACAACTATTTTAAGTGTTGTTTTTACGCAACACTTAGTAAGTAAGCACTAACTTACGCAAACATACGGCGTCCGTCAATCATGAACCGTTCGAATGCTTTCATAACACGTTCGGAGTAAATCATCCGACCATGCTTCTGAATGTCCTGAAGCAATTCCAAGAAACCCATGCCGAGGAATTGTCGTTCTTTTTCCAACACACCAATTGCAGTTTCGATTTTCATCATGAGTCCTTAGCAATAAAAATTCGTTTCAAATCCGCAGGCATCATAGACCATTTCACGGACAGCGGTGTCGGTTGCTTCACCGAACAATTGTGCATCGGAATATGCAAGGACACAAAGTTCCGAATACGTGCGAGGCCAGTCCCAACCGCTTTTCTTAGCAGTCTCAACAATCTTAGCAACAGCGGCATTGCCTTCGGGAGTAAACATAGCAAAATCGGTCATCATATCAATCTCCAATCAAATCAAATCAACTTGCACTTGATAGCCGCGAACATCGCAAGCCAAACCAATTGGTGCAATCTTTTCAACACGGCGCATATACGCCAACTTCATCATTGCTTCCCAAACGGCGACACGTTGGTCGGTTTGACCAAACAAGTCAAAAGCCATTTCCTTAACGGTGGTGTAAAGAATCACGCCATTCAGAATCACACGAAACTTTTGTGAATTCTTAAAGCCGTCAATGATTGTCTTGGTACGCATTTCAATGTCCTTTTCTCTATCAACAAAGTCTATTCTACACGTTCCTAGGTAATTGTCAAGGGTTTTCCACAAAAAAATGGGGATGTTGCACAAAAACAACACCCCCAACCCCTATTTTTACTACTTTTATGTTAGTTAGCCCTCACTAACATTAGTTTTTTGCAATTCTTCGACAATTTTACCCCATCGGTCGCTAGAATTTTCATCTTCATCATCGGATTTCCTTGAATCAGTTCGAATCTGATCCCACAATGAATGAAAATTGTCATACATCTTAGAATCGATATCTTCAATCATGCCAAGCAAGGTATAGAGAACGGTTGACGTTTCTTCTGGTGTTGATCCAGTCTCAGTCAATCCTCTTGTGGTAACATCAAGCAATGTTTTAAATTCACGAACACGGAGAATTTCATTCTCAAGATTAGTCAAAGTATTCCAGTATTTCATTTCGATTTTTCCTTAAGCACAGTTTTAAAATTTTCAACTTGTTCATCAAGAGACTTGGTGATCCCTGATACACCGACAGTAGAGATTATAATTCCTACAACAATACCAGCGATAAATTGTATCATGCTATCTCCCAACGCATCTCATCACGAATTTCTACGCTTTCCGATCCATCGTATTCATGGATTTGAAATGCAGTTCCGATAGGTAGCCATTCAACACACAACCCATCAAGTCCACCTAAGTATGCATTAGGGTATTGTTCTTTACAATATTGTTCAATTTCACTTTCGCTTTTTGATTGTTCAAGCATTTCAGCAATCACAGGATCATAAAGCATTTGAGGTTCATCATAGTTCCAAGTGGACCAGCCTGCGCCAAATCCACGAGAAACTAGAACCGCAACTTTTCCATCACGAATTAGTTTTTTCATTTTAAATATCTACAAATTTAAGTTCAAAACGATTTGCTCTTTCTTCATATCCATCGTAGCCGCGAGGGTTACAAAAGATTCTTGTGCTACCTACCATGTAGTCAAAGTCTTCATGTGTATGTCCATGAGTCCACAACTTGATTTGAGGATTGTTCAGAATGAATTCATCTTGATTCGAACTATAACCCCAATTCATTTCTATTTCACGCTTATAGCGAGGATGAGTAGACAACTTGCTAGGTGCGTGGTGTGTGCAGACAACATACTTTTTTGTATGATCTGCTACTGAAGATTTGATAAACTCAAGCATTTGCTTGTGGTCTTCGTATGCATCAGCAGGACTGAAATGTGCATCACGGGTATGAAACTCCGCTTGAGTCACCTCATGCCCATTTTCATCTTTCTTAACAACGCCATATTCATCATACACAGGAGCATAAGTTTTGAATGACACCTTGCGACCACTATGCTTCACAATCCGAAAGTCATTCATCCTACGTTCAATGTAACGCATGATCATTTCATTACCATTGTCAAAGTCTGTCCACAGAGTGCCACCAACAAAAGTCACACCATCAATCTCAACAGATTCTTTGTCAAGAAAATGAATGTTGCTGTAGTCATCATCATTCATCAAAAAACCACGTAGCATGTCTGCACTTTTGTTGAAGTCGCCATGATAGTGTTCATGGTTACCCATGATGTAAATCACATGCTTAAAGTTGTCTGAACATGAACGAAAGAATTCACGCATTCTCTCATACTTGCCATTAGAGACAATACCAAGATTGTCAGGCTTGTAGTTCAAGTCTGCGGCAACACAAATATCGCCAGAAAGCACCAACACATCAATATTGTGTTCGTTTTTCAGAATGAGTGGTCCGAATTCAAGATGAACATCGGATGTAACAGCAATTCTCATTTTTTTAATTTCCTTGCATTGCTCGAATTTCTTCGAGTTTCTGATTTTCAATCTTATCTGTCTGTGCATCAAGTTCACGGAAAGACTTCGATGCGCGAAACTTTGCGTAGAGTGCTTGATTACGTTGAACCTCAGCAAGCAGAATTTTGTTTGCTTCATCGGTAGAATACTTCAACTGCACAAAGGTACGATATCCATCACGTTCACGCACAACCTTAAAGTTAGTTCGTTGAACACCGATCATGTTGACCTTTGCAACAATCAATCGTGTGGTACGTTCGATATCAGCGCCAGCAACACCAACGCCAAGTGTTCCAGATTCAACTGCAAAGTCCTTCATCATGGAACTAGTGTGTGACGAAAACTGTGATGCAAGTTCACGCTTTGCGGACAGCATCGCCTTGTCAACTGAAAACTGAAAGTCTTTGGAGAATTCAGAACCAACAGAAAAGAGTGCATTCTTTTCGCTAGGCTTTTCAGTATACCAACTAGGGTAATCTACTTCATTGCTAAACACTTTTGTTTCCGACACGCTTGAGCCACGAAAATTCGTAGAGCCACATGCAGACAACGCAAGCACCAAAGGCACAACCAACCAAGTTTTATTCATAATTTATTTACCCACGTTCTTAACATAGTTTCCAGCACGATTCAAGTCTTCTCCCGCACCTTGCATCGCACCACCCACAGTACCACAACCAACCAAACTCATCGCACAAATCATAACAAAAAAATATTTCATGTTTACCTCAAAATTTCAATTTGATGACTTACAACTTTGCGTCCCAGAAAAGGTAAATCTTTTACCATCTGATTAAACTCTATTCTACTATAAAATGGTCGGAATGTCAAGTCCTGCTCGGTGAACACATAGACAAGCAATTCCTTTGATTGTGATTTACCGTTTGGCAATCTTGCTTCAATCTTTTGACTGTTTGGTGGTAAACTAAATTCTTTGTTCGGCACAAATACTTTGCCTTGCCATACTAGCGTATGCTTATCATCAATCACATTGAAGACACCGATGCTACCAGCACGATTAGTGACACCTGATATTTTAAATCTATCGCCGTGTTTAAAGTCTTTTTGGGATTGTATTGTTAGTTGAATCGAATTCGTAATCTTTTCTACATCCGCTTCAATGTGTACCATACACACCGAATGCTTTTGTTCTGGATAGACTAGAGTTTCGAGTTTGTGAATCTTTTTGATTTCGCCACTTGTCTCAGAATGAAATGATCGAAACATAGAACACTTCTCATCTTTACAGATTTCATTCGTGCTATGTTCAATTAACTCACCGACAAAGTTTTCAATTGCGTCTTGCTTTGCGCGTTCTTCTGCAATCTTACAAGCAACATTTTCAGCAGTCTCAGGACCAAATCGGTATTGACCTTCACCAAGTGTTTTTGAATGTGCAAAATTTGCACTTACTGCGAGTGCAATTGCGACTGTAGTTTTTGCAATTGTTGTTCTAACCATAATTTAGCATCTTCCTCACTATCAAAGTAAGGGCTGAGTATCACACCTTTTTCCGAATGAATATAGAAATAGGTGTAGGTACTCATCCCCGCATCACGGTACTGAATTAACTCAAGCAACTTTCAGCCCCAAATTCAAACCCTTGATTCTGTCTGCGGCATACGATGCGGCAAACGCTCTTGGCTTCACCATAGGAATTACATTGCATGTGCCACGAATGTATCCAATCGCTTCTTGAACTACACAAGACGAACCGTAATTTTCATTAGGGTTGATATCAAGGTGAACTTCAACCAAACGATCTTCTAGAACATCTGCAAGTTTCAGATATAATTCTGATAGTTTGTATGCTTCATTCATCAAACGAAAACGTGGACGATTGACCTTTTGATCATAGTCACGTTCGCGTTGAACTTCTCCGAATAATTTGCAACCGTTGTTTCCATTAATGTGAACAACAATCGCTAGAATGTAATCTGCATACCAATCATTGCCAATACGAAATCTTTCGGAGTCGCACCCGATATAGATTTTTGTTTCAGGAGATTGTCTTGCGATAAATTCTTTCACTTCATCAAGATTGAACTTCATAGGTATCTTCCAGGGTTAATGTGTATATTATCTCACTTAAAAACTTGCCTGTCAAGTTACCTTTATATATGGTACCGCCACCCGGACTCGAACCGGGACGCACAAGGCGGGAGATTTTAAGTCTCCTGTGTCTACCTATTCCACCATGGCGGCGTATAAAATCTATTATAGTCTATTATTTCTCTTATGTCAAATACAATGTAGATTTTACTGGTATCTTGTTTTCAATCATGAAACCTATACCCAAATTTAAAGCATACCATGTGTTCTTATACAACTTTAATGAGTATTCACTTTGATTATTATCCCACCACTTCTCATTCTGAATTAAGCATTTTTGATCTTTGTAATATTGAGTTGAACAATCTACATTAACGTATACGTTTTGTAAATGTCGAAATTCCACTTTACTTCCATTTGGCGCTAAAATATATCCTACAGTATCTAATGTGTAATTTTCATTTACAGATATTGGTGCGTATTTTTGCTTACCCTCGGTTGAAATAATTGTGCAAACACCACGTTGACAAAATTCTTGCTTTGTCACAAATTGAGGATATTCTTCTTTTGTAATTGGGTTTCTAAACTTATCTAAGTAAACCCAATTTTCATCCCAATAAAAAAACTCTTCACTATCACCCCAATTAATGACGCTACTATTTGAACTCGTTACTGTTCGTTTCCATTGAGTGTGATAATTTCCATCGCCATCAAATATGATTCCAAAAGAATCTTTATTTAAGAGAGAGTAATTGAGAAATGTTGTTGGTTGTGATGGACCGCAGCCAGCAATAAAAAAAAGTATGACCAGGATTAAATATTTCATAAGATTCCTCCTGACTTATATATTGGTACCTCTGGCGAGAATCGAACTCACATCAGCCGCTTATCTGGCGCTACGGGGTATAAATCCGCTGTTTTACCATTAAACTACAGAGGTGTAAAGGTGTAGGCTACGCTTACCAAGTCGCCCCTACTTGAGTTGACTTCCCTGTCATTGCTGTTTATAGTTACCTTAGCCATCGCAATTTGGCTCAGCGGTTCGGACTCCCTATAATGTGGGCACTCTTCTTGACGGTTCACCGCCCCCGATTCTGTAACGCTGAATGAGCGGCACCGATCAACGTTCGGTACGGACGGGTCTGGCGGTGAAGGTGGGATTCGAACCCACGGACCCAATTTCTTGAATCGACAGTTTAGCAAACTGCTCCCTTAGGCCTCTCGGGCACTTCACCAAATTTGGAGCGGGCGAAGAGATTCGAACTCTCGACATTCACCTTGGCAAGGTGACACTCTACCAACTGAGTTACGCCCGCAGTTCCTTACAGAACTTTGTAACGGTCTTGCATGATTGTAGTCATCATGACCGATACTGGTGTGAAGTTATCAATGTCTCCCGACAGTAGTGGCTTCACAATTGCTGGAGAGAATCCAGACACTAGCGCAGTAACAGACTTATCGAACTTGACTGGAGCGTTGCGGTATGCGGCGTTTAGATTCCAGAACACCACTTGTGGTGCTTTGTAACCTGCGGCTTTATACTTGCGTTCAATCATTTCGATTGCAGAGTTATCATGCTTTACGCATTGGTCAAACTGCATGTCAGACAGAATCAATACCATTGCTGGCATTTCTTCTTGTGGTACGTTGCCTTTCACCGCAACATCAAGAATCTTGTTGAATGCGGCGTGAAGGTTAGTGTTCATTTCCCATTTAGACTTAACCATTTGGTCAATCTTTTGGTTGATGTTACCCTTCAGGTGTAGCAATTCTGGCTTGCTAGAGAAAGTCAGGAACGTATCCTTGAACTTACCTGTGTTCTTGTCTGCAAGATACAGTCCCAGAGAGACTGCAACTTCCAAGCAAGACAACTTTGTGTTCTTGCCTGCTGAACAAGTCATAGAGCCAGACACATCGACAAGAGGCAGAATGTTTGCATCACCAACATAGTTAGGCAATGCTTCCCATTGCTTTTGAATCAAGTCCAATTCAGTCTTGTCAAAAATCATTCCGTAGTGACCGATGCGTCCTTTCAGAACATCGTATGGATATGCAACGGATGCATTTACCTTTACTGCTTTGTCTTCACCTTTTACAAGAGACTGCACATACTCCGCATACTTTTGAGTATTACGGTTGAATGCTTTCTTGTAACGTGCAGACGCTACTGAAGGCACATGGCTAAAGTTGATGTTGTCCCAATCTTTAGCACACATGTTTTGTTCCACAACCTTAGTCAATTCGACTAGGGACTTACGATAGAACTTTGGTGACATTCCGAAGAACTCACGAATTTCTACTGCAAGTTTACCTTGGCGTGGAGTCCACTTAGCCGCAAGACCATTACGTTCACGCAATGCGTCTCCTAGCATAGTGAATGCTTCAGCCTTCATCTCTTTGCTATTAAAGACAAAGATATCATCCCAACGTCCCAATTCAGGAACTTTGCGAAGAAGAGCCTTTGCGGCTTCTGTATCGTTCTTTTCTAGATATACTAGAATGTCACGAAACAGTTGACGTTCACCAGCACCACCACGTGCGTCACGAAGCCATGCGGCAATTCGAAGAGCCAACTCGCGGTTCTCAGCCATGGCAGCCGAGAATGCTGGTGTGATGTTCTTACCACGGGATGCACCCGCATTGTAGAACAAATCAACAATTGCACTAGAAGTTGATTTACGTGCCTTCATACCATTCTCGGTACGGGCTTCTTGATTTACTACTGCATTTACGAATGTAGTCATTTCACTTCTCCTTTTCAACAGGTTAATTTTTGCGTTTACAATTACAAGTTGTATGCTTTAAAGTTTGCTGAACTTAACCTAAAATCAACAGAATGCTTTTCTTAGTGCGCTACCAATTGCGCTATTTTTCCCTAGTGGAAAAAGTTGGACTCGAACCAACAACCTCTCGCTTAGAAGGCGAAATATTTTTTGCTGAATGCATTCTAAATTCTTTATATGTTAAATCAACAGAATAGTTTCTACTTTGAGATTAACCTGCCAAACTCGAAAAGCAGGGCGTCCGGCGAACCAGACCGTCTTGATACGGAGTATGAGTCCGTGAACATGTTGCTGAACCTATTCTATCTCAAAAATAAAACAACGGGATGAGCGGGTCGATATTGAATTGGTTATTAAACCACGGTGCCCCTTGCGGCGTATACCCCACCGAAATCAAATGGTTTACCATTATTTTGCTGTCTTTCCAGAGTCATTATTTGATTCGGCTTCATTGCCTAGTCTACGAAAATACACCTTACGGTGGTCCCTCCATTGTAGACAGTTAGTAAGTTAAAGTCGTTTTTAACTTGCTGTAATCATCCCTTTTTCATCATCAATATTGTATATTGTAGCAGGAAAACCTACTACTGTCAAGTGGTACTCTCTGTGGTACTTGAATCCGCGGTAACCCTACTTCCTTGCAGGTCCTTGCTTTTGCCGACATTGGCAAGTTTTTCTGTTCTCAAGTGTAGTTACTCAGAGAGTGTAATTGGCGGAAACGGTGAGATTCGAACTCACGGACCATTTCTGATCGTCTGTTTTCAAGACAGGTGCAATAAACCGGACTCTGCCACGTTTCCATATTGCGTTAAAAATTGATTGGCATCCCGCGAGAGACTCGAACTCCCACCAAGGGTTTTGGAGACCCGTATGCTGCCATTACACCAGCGAGATATTGTTGGCGCGCCCGGAGGGACTCGAACCCCCATGAGACACTTTAGAAGAGTGTTGCCTTATCCGTTAGACTACGGGCGCAATAATTGGAGCGGGTAGGGAGATTCGAACTCCTCTATTGAGGTTTGGAAGACCGCCGTGTAACCGTAAACACTTTACCCGCATTTGTTTAAAACTTATTTTCTTTTACGAATTGAGTTTCGGAATTGTTTCTCGTAATCCTATCATCAATTTCTTGATTTTCTTTGTTGTCTTCTTTTAGATCACGACCAAAGATTGCATCCCAACGTTTTTCATATTCGTCTTGGGCAATGCTAAATGGGCGAGGTCGCGATCCTTTTCCTGCTTCATGCGCCATAATTGTTTCTTTCTATCTTATGTTGTGGATTGTTAGGTGAATGTGGCAAATCAAATACGAATGTAATTCTATCTTCGGTTCCATTGCTGTATGCCCAATGAGGTTTCTTGTTATCGAACCAAAAGAACATACCAGGAACAATTTGTTTTGTCTCACCACCTACACTATAAAGATAACTTCCCTGCAAACACAAATGATATCTATCTCTTGTCGAATAGTAAGAGCCATCATCAATGTGTTCTGCAACGCTATCTCCAACATACAGTCTGAAGAATGCGGCACGTGAAGTTTTCTCTATGTTATAACTTTTTAAAAATTTATGTATCTCTGTATACTTGTCATGCAGAGGTGTATTTCTCTGCATTTCAGAATTTTTAGGACTATCTTCTGGTCGATGAACTACTGCCATGACTAGAGGCATGAATCCATATGGATTCTTTTCTCCTGCAATGTTTGGATACTCTTTGATTGCATTCCAATCATTTGGATTATCTAACACCTGCTGTAAAATTTTACTTACATCGATGTTCTCACCAATGACAATAAAATTACTCATCGAGGATACTCCATCAAATCCATTTCGTTTACATTAGGAAAATTGTATCGATCATAATGATCATGGTTCGACATACCTAATGGCATTACATTGACTGCAACAACAATTCTGTAATTACATGGTGTTGGTGCAGTTGAATGCGTTGCCCAAGAAGGAAACATTGTGAGTGTTCCTTTTTTAAACTCCATTTGTTCTTGAGTGGACAACATCAATTCTTTGTTGAAATCTCTTGCAGGTTGAATCACATATTTTTCAATATCTGTATTATGAAATATAGTTCCACTTGCGCTATTGTCAACATCAAATAAATGAAAGACACCACCTAAGAAACTGTTATGATGAGAATGACGATGATGAAATCCTTTTGCTCGTTGGCGAGTTGCCCACATGCTTGTGATTACACAATCTTTCTTGTAACCCATTTCACTCATTACACTTTCGGAACAAGAATGAATGAAATCAGTTAGACGTTTCACATTCACATCATTATGTATATTTGCGCGAGTAATTTGCAAACCATTCTTTTCGCGTTCAGACAGATACAGATGATCTTGTGCAAAATATCTCACAAGATACTCTTCATCTTTATCAAAGTCTGGATATTCAAATCTGAATATCGGTGTGTAAAACAGTTTGTGTATTTGCATTACGGATAAAATTCAATATTGAAACTTACAATAATTCTATCTTCGTCGGATTCATTTTTGTTTGTTGAATGTGGAAGCCAAGCGGGAAACAAAATCATGAGTCCTTCTTCAACTTCAAATTCATAATTCGTTAAATTTGGTGGATATGAATTTCTTACAAAGACCATTGTTTTTGTTACCCAACTTGGGTCTTTAAAAATAATGTTTCCACAATTCTTTGGAGTCTTTGCGTAGAACACACCACTCAACATAGAATTACTATGCACATGTTCTGGAACATATGCACCTTTAGGATAAACAGTTGACCATACATTTGACAGACCATATCCACATGCGCCGTGGTATGCATCATCAATCATCAATGCAGAAAATTCTTTGATGAAAGAAACTACCTCGGTCCATTCTTTGTCATCGATTAGATTTTTGGTTCCGAAAGTAGTTACGCCTTTTTTATCAAATTCAGTTTTATCTGAAGAGAACTTTGTTTTATTCCAGTCTTCAGAAAGAAGTCTAGACAAATCTGTTGTCTCTTTATGTTTATACATCAATTCTTGAATTTTGGTTCGAATATTTTCATTGTCGCTTTTTCCTACAAGTAGCGGCGTTGAAAAAATATCCATCATATATTTACTTCTATACGGAATCATATATTATCCTTTTCAAATTTGGTCCGAGTGGTGGGATTCGAACTCACGACCTCCTGCTCCCAAAGCAGGCGCACTAACCAGGCTGTGCTACACTCGGATAATTAATTTGTTATTATACTCTATACTACTCTATTTGTCAATGGTACCTTGTGACAGGATCGAACTGCCGACCTTCTCCTTGTAAGGGAGACACTCTACCGCTGAGTTAACAAGGCATTGTTTGGTGCCCCCACCGTGAATCGAACACGGACCTGATGCTTACAAGGCAACTGCACGACCTTCATGCTACAGGGGCTTTAATTTATATATCTATTCTTTGGAGGTGCGGGTGAGATTCGAACTCACGGTTTTACGGATTTGCAATCCGTTGCATTGGACCACTCTGCCACCACACCATGGCTGGGGATGATGGGATCGAACCACCGAATGTCGGAATCAAAATCCGATGCCTTACCGCTTGGCGAATCCCCAATATTATAACACTGGCACCCAATGAGAGAATCAAACTCCCAACTCCTCGTTCGTAGCAAGGTGTGATATTCGTTTCACCAATCGGGTATTAATTGGTGCCCTAGAGGAGAGTCGAACTCCTAAAATTTGGTTTCTAAGACCAACACGTATACCAATTCCGTCACCAGGGCTTATAATTCGTTTACAAAATTTAAAAGTAATTCTTTATGCGTATCTTCATGCCAATGTTTTTTCATCCAAGAGTAACTATCATACCAATGTTTATCACTTTCTGGATGACAACCAATGAGTCCAATATTTCTTTGAACTATTGCCATAGGATGACCTGTTGAATATTTCGCAACTGTCTTGAAATTATTTCCAATGTATGTGCATCCATCATAGAAGAACATATTCATAGAAGAATTATTCCAAATTATAGGCATGTTTTTTGCATGTGGTCTTCTTGTATCTACATTGTCTTGCTTAATATACTGCACAACCTGAACATTGTCAAGCAAATTCAAGTAATGTTTATCTGCCCAATAAGCGCCCATGCAAATGCCTAAGTATTTACCACCACTAGATACAAAATTTTTAATTTTTTGTTCATGTCTTTTTAATGTTGAATTATAGAAGTCTGCATCTCCAAGTCCTCCTGGAACACAAACTATATCAACATCATCAAAAAAATTTTTCTCCAACTCATGTTTAGTAAAAATTTTGAATCGATAATGATTATGCAACGATGATATGACACCGTTTGCTGATTGTATAGAACACTTTGGATGTTCAATGAATATTGCTATAGTTTTCTTCATAAAAATATTTATGATTTATTTTAATGTTCTTTCAATCCAAATTAATCCTATCACAACCAAAAAAATTACCATCATCGCCCCATTTTATTTCTCCTTTATTTGTTGGTACCGGATACTGGGATCGAACCAGTGACTTATCGCTTATCAAGCGATTACTCTACCGCTGAGTTAATCCGGTGTAATTGATTTGGTACCACCTGTCAGAATCGAACTGACTTCTACGGATTTTCAGTCCGCCGCAATGACCACACTTGCTCAAGTGGCATGGGGTGTCTAATGAGAATCGAACTCATGAATACGGAATCACAACCCGTGGTTTTACCACTAAACTATAGACACCATTGGTGGTAATGGAGAGACTCGAACTCCCAACCCTCACCGTATGAAGGTGTTGCACTACCATTGTGCTACATTACCTTTTGTTTGGCTCCGGAGGCAGGGATCGAACCTACGACCAATTGATTAACAGTCAACTGCACTACCGCTGTGCTACTCCGGAATAAAAATAACAGGATACGCTTTTTGCTTTATTTCCAGTAAAGTTATAATTTGTTGCTGAAAGTATCCTAAATCTGGTTGCAGAGGCAGGATTCGAACCTGCGATTCTCGGCTTATGAGACCAAGCGGATAGACCTCTTCCATACTCTGCGTCATCTGGCGGTCCTGCGGGGTAACGATCCCCGTCTTTAGGCGTGACAAGCCTACGTGCGTCCATGAACACTTCAAGACCTAATATTTGGCATTACGAACTTTAGCCGTATCTCTTACGCGGATACCGAAAGCAACATCGTTGATGCGCCGTATTCTACACGCCAGCACCTTTTGCTGGATTGACACACCTGACGGTGCGATTTGGTGGGGGTTGATGGTAACGCTCCACGTGGCAACTTCCTTCCGAAACAAAGCCGACGGATTTACAGTCCGCTGGAAGGGGCAACCCCCAATAATAATACCATATAGAAACACACTACTCATCGGCTTTGACACCATTTGACTGTTCGGCAATGTGTTTTTATATGGTAGGGGCACAGAGAATCGAACTCTGATTAATAGGTTAAAAGCCTACTACTTTAGCCGTTAAGTTATACCCCCAAAGGTGTTTGCTTTTGTGCCTTTCGCATTGCCTTGTTAGACTTACGATGCACTCCCGCTTTTTTAAATAATGCTAAGACAACGAACGGGTTACGTTTCTTAGCGATCTGTTTTCGCTTCATTGCGTTCTCCTTAAAAAAATATTGTGGTGGAGGATAAGGGAATCGAACCCTTAACTCATGCTTGCAAAGCACATGTGTTCCCATTAGCACCAATCCCCCATTACCATTTGATATGTTGATTGCACTATTTGCTATGCTCAACGGGATTACTTGCAAGACTTACCGTTTATCTACATAGTTACTCAGGCGTGATCAAGCCCATGGCTTACAATCAACATATCAAATGGCACACCGTACCAGAATCGAACTGGTCTTTCCGCCTTGAAAGGGCAGCGTCCTAACCGATAGACGAACGGTGCAAATTGACAGACAAATTTTTAAAGAGCGGTGACTGATTTTTCAGTCTAGATGCGTATCTTAACACGCATTCTGGTTGTTGTCAACAACTTTTTCACTTCGTTGTTTTCAAGCAACACAAAGAAAAACCCCCTAGTTTTTAGGCTAGGGGGCTTGTCTTTGTATTCAGTTGGACTTTTTGGTCCTCAGGTACAAGCCCCCATTCCAGGTGTGTGGCTATCGGCAATCTCAAAGCGAGATACACCCTGCCAGTTGCATGATGCTGGCATAGTATTTCTATATGAGAGTTTCGATAGTTGCGTCATTGAAGTTTATCTTCCTTAAAAATATCTGACCATTGTGTCAGACGATTACGTTTGTTTAGTTCCGCTGTAAAAATTTCTGTATCTTTAACAACATCATATTGTTTCAGCAATGTAATCATACATTGCAAGTCACCAAGTTCTCCTGCAAGCCTTTGACGATTGGTTTGATCTTGATATATTTCATCCACACCAAATCGAAAAATCTTACTGATTGCTTGAATCACCTCTGCACATTCTTCCTGTGTGATCCTAAGAATCTCTTTTTGTTTCTCGTTCATTATATATCCTTTGAACACATCAATTATAGCACAATCAAAAGTTTTTTTCAAGTTTTTTTGTTAAGGGGCGCAGTTGTCTATTTCACAATAGTCTTTTGTCGTTTAAGACTGAGCCATTGAAGTCCAATTGGCAAGTCCCCCATCATGATCATTGAATGAATTGTTTCACCAAGAAACTTTTCACTTCACTCGTATAACGAAAACTCTTTACAAACTTCTTACCATTAATCTTATACTGCACTTCAACCTTGTTCGGTGCCTTTACTAAGACTGCACCAAAACAATCTTTTGATAACCCAAATGGTATCACATATGCATCACCTTTGTCAAGTTTTTGCTTGCGGTAACCAGTTGCGCCTTTGATTCGATCTAGCGCACCGAATCTCACGGTGTCTAAAATCTCCGTTGCAATGCTTTGCCGAGGACCCATGCCCTCAAAATACATCATCTATACCACCGCCATAGTCTTCATCGGTACCCCAACCCGCGGATGCAAGTCCCGATGCCATATCGCCGTCCATAGAATCATCATAGTAACCCGAATCATCTGGACCGTCAATTCGCTCAATGACATCCGTAATCCAACTCATTGGATATCCAGTCATATCATGAATTTGCTTTGAGGTCATGCCAGCGTTATACATTTCCTCAATTTCAATCATTGCATCACCGATTTTACTCATACAGCCTCCGTAACAAGGTCAGAATATTCCATAGTGGGCTCTCGGTAAGTAATCTTACCTTCGTATTCCAACTGATCCTTTTCGAATGATGACAAGTAATCATCGGCTTCGATAGACCAGTCAATTACATGCTCTATGAATGCGTCATTGCTTTGCTCCACCTTTGCGGCAAATACAACTTCATTATAATCGATATTCAACGGTACGTCAAGAATCTTATACTCGGACCCACCCTTTGCCTTCCAATAGGCTTCATCACCTACGCCAAGCGAACCATCCTCGCGCCATGCGTAGTTTTCATAAACTTGGGTGCGAATAACAAGCATAACCATTATACAGTCTCCGTGCGCTTTGCTTCCATCATTTCGAACAGAATAAACTTCGCAACGTTCAATTGCTTGCGGACATCTTCGGCTCGACCCATTGCAGTCAACTCTTGGCAGTCAGAAAGTATGCCTGCTACAACCATTTCAAGACCGGACAACTTTGCAGTCAGCCCTTCCATGTAGTCTTCGCGGATATCTTCTTTTGTCATACCGAACATTGCAATTTCTTTAGCGGACATATCTAGCCTTTCTCAATCTCAACACCATCATTATAACAACAAACCCGGTACCTGTCAAGTCTTTTTTTACAGATACAGAGGACCAGTCCAGCGAATGGTGTAACCACCATCCAGAATGTTACCACGTGCCGCGTTACGTGCGGGAGCCGCCCAACCAGCCGCTTTCAGAATGTCACCTTTGCGGAATTTCTTGTCGGTGTCAGTCTTCACAATGAAACCCCAAACGGAAGAACCGGTGACAACTTTGATATACTTGCTACCTTCGTCAATACGAATGCCATTGATAAACTCGTCAAGCATACGTGCCTGCACTTCGGTGCGAGGTTTACCGCTGAGTGTCTGCCAACTTTCATAGTCGGCAACAATGTCATTCTTCAGAATTTCAAGGGCTTCGTTCATCATCATTTTCTCCGTCTTTCTCAATCAACAGAGTCTATTCTACACGAATCGGAGGGTATGTCAAGGGTTATTTTTGGTGTTGGGTAAAAACAACAGCGTTTGTTGCAAAAAAACAACAAAAATAGGGCGGTTTTGGGCGGTTTTTGCTAGGGGGTGAGTGTCAGAGTGTCAGACAAGCGAAAAAACCGCCCAAAAGGCGGTTTTGAGTGTCTGAAATTGTGTCAGATATCGGTGTTTGTAGTGCGAATGCCGATTTTGGCTAGTTCTTTTCTAGCCTCTTGGAGGTCAGAATCCTCTGCCGCGGCATCACACATACGCAAATGGTACATTGCCATTAACTCTAGTGCATATTGTATATCATCTTCGTCCACAACTGCCATCCACTTCTTAATTGTAGTCTTGGATGCGTTGATCAGAAACTTCAAATTATCTAAATCTCTTTGAGTGAGTCCGTCATAGTCTCTATTGGTAATCTTCGAATTCATCAAAGTCCTCTTCCCTCATATTTTTCGGATCAAGAAACTTGAATTGCTTCTTCATCCTATCTTTTTTCTTTTGGGATTCGTCTACTTGCTTTGGTTTCTTTCGCGGACGATCTTCATCTTCGTAAAATTCGCGAAAACTGTTATACTTTTTAGTTTTAGCCATGGCGTTATGAATTGGGTTCTCCTAGAAAAACTTCTGGTAGTGATTCTTCTACCAACTTACGGTTGATGCCTTTGTAAGACAATTTCTTGTCTTTCACCTGAAGAACCAGTTTTGCTTCCTCAGGAGATACTGCTTCCAGAATCTCAATAAAGATTTTCTCTTTCTTGATCCTATTCAGATTCGATGCTGGTAGCAAATATTCTAGTTTTCGAATTTCGGCAGGCAAGCGATTCAGCCCCATATTCTCTGGTACTTCCATTTCCTTGTATGGAGGCGATCCGTCAGGCAAGTCAAAATTTACATCTTTACGAAAAACGTACCACATCAATACCTTGATTTCTTTGCGTAGATTTGCAATTTGTGTCAAAGCACCTGACCTCTTTGAGGCAGGTAAATCAGAGACATGTTTCAAAATCTCTGGTATAGTCATCTTACCAATATCAATAGCCATATTTAAAATTCCTGAATGTGTTCCATAAGCATTTTCATGCGGTGTTTAATCAGGTAGTCGAAAATCTTCTCTCTACCGTTCTGTTTAGCGTTCTTATATGTATCAAGAATCTTTTGCTTGTATTCCTCAGGAATCTTGGACAAGTCGATCAACATCTCATTTCTTCGGTAGTTTCTCAACATGTTTTCGTCACAAAAATCCTCAGGTTCTTGATCCATCCAGGTATTTAGTTTTTTCTCAGTTACAGGTTTCTGCCGGCTCTCAGTAACAAAGCAATCATCACCACTAAGAAAATTAGGAATGCCATCGCTTCTGTCCCCCTTAATTATATGTTCTTTTAGAAATTTGTCGGGTTCAGTATTGCGAATGAACTTCTTTGCCATAGGACTAAACTGATCAACATTCACAAACTTTTGCAATTGTTGAAAGTCTTTGTCACTTGAGAGGATCAGAATTTTCTCGGTATCCGCATTCTTGAGTTCGACACCGTATTCATGGCATAGTGTTCCAATAATGTCATCGGCTTCAGTCTTTTCCACCTGAACAACACGATATGGAAAGTTTTCACGGATTTCATCACGGACCTTATTCAAGGTCTCAAAGATCATGTTCCAATCGAACGGAGAGGCTTCACGATCCTTTTTGCGCCCTGCCTTGTAGTAGGGAAACAAGTCTCTTCGCCAATACTTCTTGTCATCGGAACAAATGACCATTTCGCCATATTCATCTTTGAATTTGACGTTATACATTCTCAACGAATTGAGAACCATATGACGAATCAGGTTTTCGTCAATCTGATTTGATGCATTCGAATTGATCTGCATCATCAGGTTTGAAATCATGACCTGATTCAAGTCAACTAAAATCATGTTTGTTCTTCCTCATCGGACCATGAGCCCGTTTTGTTTCTATATTCTTCGGCTTCTTCGCCATAACGTTCATCCGCATGTTTGTCGCAAAGAGTTTGATGCCAGCCAAGTGTGTAATACTTACCAGCATTACCGCATTCTTCACAAGTGCGGTAACTCATGTTTTCCGCGAATGAGATATAATTATAATGCTTTTCGCTGGCTCCGTCAACATAGAAACGAAGTCCACCGAATTTTTCTTTTATTTGTGACGCAACTGGCACACGTTCGGCTTCTTCTTCCATCTTTGCTTTCGCATTAGCAATTTCTTCATCGGTAATTTCTTTACCGCCTTTCCAAGGATAAGCGCCGCCTTCTTCTTTCCATTTAAGAAGATTTTCATAGCGATCTTTAGCATGTCGATAATCACTATACAACATGCCGCACAGCACATCGATAATGTTATACCAACCATCGCCGTGACTAAACCCCCAACACATTGCAGTTTGTGTCATTGGCGCATTGCGATCCCGAAAGATCAAAGGATATTTTTCGCACAATGCTTTATCAAGTTTCTCATTCATATCTAATTCCTATACTTTGTCAACATCAACATACTCACGATATTCGGTAGTTGGTGTGTATGGAAATGTTACAGGCACACGACTTTCGCGACTGGTAAAATAAGACTTGTGTTTGTCACCTTCTTCATTTACATACCAATCATAGAAAACAATTCCATTGATATCATATGCACCATCGTTGTCTTTGAACACATGACTGCAACGTTTGTTTTGCCACAAAGGTCCGCCATTCTGTTCAGCAACATTTACCCATTCCCAATCTTCACCTGTCAAAGGAACAATAGGTTCAAATGATGCAAGTTTCTTGAATAGATTGATTGCGTATGGTGCAGAGGAGCCTGAGTGTCCTTCGTCATGAAATACATCAAGCAACTTCAATACATGATTGCAAATGAGTTCTTGCATTTCATCATTGAATTTACCATTCTCATCTGTCCAGCCAGCGGCACGAAATTCATCTTTCGCATGTCGTTCATAATTTGTCATTACCATTCACTTTCATCGGTTACATTAATTTTAATTGTTGCCATACGACCATTAAACTCAGAATCAAATTGTATATCTAAAGTATAGCCAATACCAGATTCATATGCATCACCAATCAATTCAAATGCATGAATATCGTTTTCTTCTATGATCTGAACAATTCGTTCAATGTCTTTTTTATGTAGAGGTAAAATTTTTTGTGTCACGGTCCAGTCCATCCTCTTTCTTTATACTTTTCAACACGGCTAACTAAAATGTTACCCATGAAACCTTTCTTGTTTGGAACAATGCGTTTGTGTTTAATTGAATCATATTGTTCCCGTGAAATGTAAAATTGTTTTTCTTTCAATTTCAAGTATGGCATACAATGTATGAAGTCAAATGTAGAACGTGCTTCTTCTGCGGTTGCGCGAGTAATCACTTGAATGCCGTTCTGAAATGTTACTGCATTTTCAGTTATCAACTTTCCGTTTGTATTTGGAACATGGACCCTATAATTAGGATTCACATCCGCAATCATTCGAGTAACAGTTCCATCCATGGTTGTCATGGTTTCAAATTGTTTAATGGCTTCAACGTCAACCAAATATACATCATAGTCTTTAGGTGAAGTCATGTGAAACGTTGACGAAACACAACCGCCAGTCAAAATGCCTTTTTCAATAATAAGGCTTTGTAAATGCTTAGGCATCATACCAAGCAAACCACCAAAGTCATTGTATAGTTTTGTCTTGACAGACAAAATACCTGCTGTCTCAAGTTCGCTAAACATCATCACGATACCCTTACGATAATTGTATCCTCATTGATTCGACCAGTAGCAGGTGATTCTTTTGTGGACAATTCACTCATCAACTTACGTAGAATAATCTTACCGCCACCAAGAACATCTTTGAGAGTCACTTCTGGTTTGCGTAGGCGTTTGCTGATTGAAGTAGTTTCTTCAAAATTCTGTAGCGTAGTGCCTTTGACACCCAAGCCTTTTGCATTGTATGCGTTATATACAGACAACGTGCGAGTCTTGGTATTGAATGTCCACACTTGCAATGCACCAATGATTTTTTCAGGCGGTACACTTGTAAGTCCTAGTTCAGCAAAGTCTTTCATATACTTCACTTTCGAAACTAGAACACTTGCAGGCTTTTCTTTTACCTTGCGCTTCTTACGCACAGGCTTGTTTGCAACACTCAGATTATTTGCCGCAACGACAATCGAATCCAAAAAGTCTTTGAATCGTTTCAGTTCTGGCTTCTTAAAGTTTGAGTAGCCCTCAACAAGTTGTTCATCTACGCCATTGATAGCGTCCATAATTTCTTCGGACACACCAACGTAGTGGTCACAAATTTTCTTTGCAACAACGGAAGATAGATTACGCCCTTTGAGATAATTTTCAATGTCAATGGTCGATTTACACTTGTTCATCACAAAGTCATCAACCATGCCTTCAAGTTCTCCAATCTCTTCGCTTGCTTTATCGCGAATACGATCTTGAATTGACGGCAAAGCAATTGGTGTTGCGGATGCAATTTCTTTTTGCTTTTTCAGCAAATCGTTTTGCTTTGCTTTGAGAATAACTGTCTTAAACTTTTCAACGAATTTGCCTTTGACATTATCGTTAGGTAGATAGCCACGGCTCATCATTCGCGCAAGTTTGCCTAGTTGAATATCAATCTCAGAATCGCTCAGAGATTTCACTAGTGCAATTTCATCTTTGCTACGACCTACACCTTGCATGTATTCTAGCAAAAACGTTTTGCATTGCTTTGAATCGGTGAAGTAAGAGTACCAATTCAAAGCCCTGCCGAGAGCCGAATTCGCTTCGGCTTCACTCCAAGATTCTTGATTGGTCCAAGAGGGTTCTGAACCCAACCACTTTTCTTCACCACCGGTCGAAATTCTCGACAGTTTCATGTTTTATCCTATAGAAAATTCAATCCTACGAATCGAATCATAACGGAACGAACGCCATTCGTTCTTTTCCAGATCGACAACGGAAAGTGTTTCTTCGTTAGTCGCACGAACACGCTCAGTCTTTTTCTCATAAGACGGCATATGGTCTTCACGCAAAGAACACTTCATAACACGCATTGTACCATCTTTCTTTTGGAAAGTCAATGTCGCGGTTTCGTTCTTTAGAATGCCCTTTAGAAACTCTCGAAATCGTTTCTGTTCGGCAGGCTTCGCTTGGGCGTAGTAACCTTCAATCATAGTATTCATCATTTCTTCATCCTCTTGTGTCATGTTAATTTTTCACCTTTACAAATTCTCCGGGATCATAATTCATGCTAGTAGTCACCAATTTGCCTTTGTATTCATAAGTCACTTGATAACCACGAACAACGTTTAAAATTTCTTCATCATGCATAATTTTGCAACGCACCATATTGTTGGGCGTTACTCTAACAACATTCTCATACTTATCTATATGAACACGTTCTACAACTTTCTCGCAAACATTTCTGCTTACAAGTCTAGGCATATGGTCGATAATCATAGACTTCGACACAACCTTTGCCATGTATTCATTGCTTGATTCTTTTGTAGAATCTTGCACAATCACAACCTCTGCTTTTGCGGCAACTGCTACAAAAAGCAAAGCATAACATAATGTAATTTTCATTCGATCACATATACACGCTTAACAACTTTTACAGGAACGCGATCAGCAGGAGGACGATTCATACGAACCGTTCTCAACTCACCTTCGTATTCAATCGTTACGTTGAAACCATTCACACGATTAAAGTATTCTCTATCGTGGTATGTGGTACAATGTTCGCGAGGTGAGGTTTGACCTTCCGTTACGTGGTCACCAATGACTGCACCCGCAATCGCACCAACAACGGTGCCTGCGGTTCTATCTTTCGCCATGCTATTACCAACAGCACCCCCCACAATTGCACCAACAACAGGACCAGAATTACTCTGACGTTCAATCATTGTGCATGTAGTTCTAGGCACGGTACGATAGCCAGGAGAGGAAATTTGCTCTACTGAAATAACTCTAGCGTAACCATGTTGAACAATTTCCTGTGCCGATACTCCCATTGCAAAACTTGCAACAACTGCACCAACAAGCATTTTCATTTTCATGATTCTTTTGCCTTACCCACCAAGTGACGAATTAAAAATATAAACCACGCAACCGCAAACATTTGCGGAAACTCAACTGCAACAACTTCACCAAACAATGCATTCACGGCATGTAGAGTCAGCCAAGATGCGCCAAGATACCACAGGAACATTCCTATAGTAATGAAAACAATGAACCATAGTGCCGCGGCTTTTGCGTCATCAGGATTCATGTTCTTTAGTGATTCTCTCAAAATTTTCTTTGCATCAGCATCCATAACGTTCTCCATTCATACGATATAATAATAGCATATTTATAGAGCCGTGTCAAGTCAAAAGGTATTCAGGCTAGGTTCATAAGCGGCAATCAATTCACGCTCACGCTGGTGTGCAGGCTTACGACCACGAACAACTTCGACAACTTCATATTGCCATTCACAATCGGCAAGGTCACGAATTGCTTGACAGAATGCCCAATCTTTCGTTTCGCGCATGGCACGACTAACATGCTTTTGCCAACGAATCTTTACGGACTTGAGGTATGCTTGACCGAGTGCAACAGTCAAGCCGATATAGGTATCACCGGTGTCTACGCAAGTCACCTGATAGATCACATGGTTTCTGTCTGAACGTTTCTTTCTCAACATGATTATAGTATACCACAATGGGACGCTTTGTCAAGGGTTTTTTGCGACTGTTGCATAAAAACAACACCCAAAACCCTTATTTTTCGTGATGTGAGTGTTTACTAACTAAGCAAAAGTGGCAAACTTACTAAATAAGTGTGGTAAAAATCGTAATTTAATATATTTTTAACGTGAAAGTGAAGGGATTATGTTCAAAAATTAAGATCAGAGAGGACTAAAAACATGACAATCGGCAGAAAGACCGCATTGGCGGTGCTTTTTGTTATGATATACGGCAATGGTGTAGCCCAAGAAACGACTACGGTCAATACAAACAACACCTCAACAAGCACTTCAACGGTAAATAGCAATAATAATAGCACATCCACAAGTACCGCAACAAGTAATTCGACAGTAAACAGCACTAGCACAAATACAAATAATAATAACAACGTTAGCACAAGCACTTCAACTAACGTAAACACAAATAATAACATCAATAGCGGCACTCAGACGTTTAACAACAATAACGTGAATTCTGGAACAATGACGTATAACAATAATAACGTCAATTCCGGAACGATGACTTACAACAATAATAATGTAAGCACATCGACAAATACAAACAATAACACAAACACAAATTACAACGTGAATAGTGGTACTCAGACGTTTAATAACAATAACGTCAATTCTAGCACTTCTACTTCAACAAACGTAAACACTAATAATAACATTAATAGTGGCGACCAAACTATTCGCAACGTAATGAGTGGTGGTACAACAAACACGAATAACAATAATAACGTCAATACGTCAACATCTACCAGCGATAATACTAATCGTAATATCAATACTGGTGATATGACAAATCGTAATATCAATACGTCAACAATGACGAGTGATAATAAAAATACGAACGTCAATCAAAACGTCAATACTGGTGATATGACAAATCGTAATATTAACACAACAGATATTACACAGAGAGTTATTCAGCCACCACCAACAGCAATTGCACCTGCAATGATGAGTGGAGGCAACAATGACCTATGTACCACAGGAACATCTGGTTCAGTTCAGACGCAAATCTTTGGTGTATCTTCTGGCGGTACAGTTCGCGATATGAATTGCGAACGCTTGAAACTATCCAAGACTCTATTTGATATGGGCATGAAAGTAGCCGCAGTTGCTACTATGTGCCAAGATAGAAGAGTGTTTGATTCTATGTTAGCCGCAGGCACACCATGTCCCGCAGAAGGTAAGATTGGTGAACAGGCAAGAGCATATTGGGAAGCAAACCCAGACAAAATTCCTAAACTAGATGAGCCAAAAACAGATGACACTTACAAGAAGATTGGTATCGGCAGTTTGCTCGGTATCGCTGTATTTAAGTTATTCGGTATGTAATGCACAAGTTCCTGCGACAGGTCAATTAGACCCAACGCAAGTTTACACTACCGGTAACATTGTTCAACAGACACCTCAAGGCGGTCCAACGCCTTGGGTGAATGGCGTCTATCAAAACAATCTTACATGTTGGTCGTGGGGAGACCCTGGTTATTGCGGACCAAATGCAATTGTTCGTCCCGATAACAACATTAACTTTTCATTTGGCACAACTGACTTGTATCAGATTCAAGCAATTTCAAGTGTTCTTCCAAACACAGGGTCTGGTCTTAGAGTAAATGGCTATAATTTTAGTTTTGTGGCTAAGAACGGCAATGGATGGGATAATGGCAATGTCGATATGTTAAGTGCATATGTTAAATTTTATAGCCCAACAGGTAGTCTTGTTACAGATAGAAATTATGATTTAAATTACAAATTCAATTGGACAGGTTTCAACTTCTCCGAAACATTCAATACGCCATACGCATCTAAAGACTTGGGTAATGTAAGATATGGTTTTGTAGGTAGAGACAATAACTTTTGGGCTGGTCCATATGGTCCAGAAATCAATAATGTCAGTTTCAGTTTAAAGTATTCTGTAGACCCATGTAGCGTTGATGTATTAAGTTCTCCATCATGTCCTGGATATCTTGATGCATTGGCTAAGTTAACCCCACCAGCACCAACAGCGAGTATAACTTATGAAACACCAGCATCAACAGCCAGCGCGCCAGTCATCACAGCAACACCTAGCGTATCTGCGCCAGCAGGAGTCACAACAGAAGTTGTCGCCGCAACACCAGTGGCAACAGCAAGCACTAGTAGCGGTTCAACAACTGGAGCAGGAACGCCTACATCCACAGTCGCATCAGTAACAGCAACACCATCTGCTACAAATCCACAACCAAAAGCAGGCGAAGTTCAGACGAGTTCATCGCCAGCGCCAACCCAAAAGTCTACAGTATCAACATCACAGATTTTGAGTATTGTTGCGGGTGAACAATCTAGAATTTCAAATGTAGAAAAAACTGTAGTGCAAGAAGCAGTTCAGCAAGCAATTGTCGCAGGTGCATCAGCAACAGCACAAGCAGAATCTATAGCCGCAACAGCACAAGCACAGAGTATTGCATCGTCAGGTTCACAACAGAGTTCAGTATCAGCACAAAGCGGTAATGATCAAAGAACACAAACTCAATCATTTGCAGTATCACCAGTAAGAGAAAACAATCCAACAAGTCTTGCATCATTGAATGCGGCTAGAGATCAAAGTCTATCGGCTTCCAGTCAAGGTTCAAATGATACTGGCAATGTGTCTACTGGCATACAGATTGGGTTGATATCAAACCCATATCTTTTGAATGCAAGTAGAATGCAAGAAGCACAAACAGTAGCATCTATTGTCGCACCAGTAACATACACTCTTGTTTCACCAAGACAAATACAAAATACGATTGAAGAATTAAAGTCGGATGGTATCAAGTTCGGTGAGAGAAACATCATCGATATGGCATCACAAAAGCCTCAGATTGAAGATACTTCAAGACAGCAGACAGGTCCAGCAGTCAAGAAGAATGTGAAAGATAATGACGCAGCCGGTAATGTATCAATCGCATCGATTGCAAAACAGCCTCAAGGTTTTGAATCATATATGGGCGCTTTAGCAGACGCACAGTTTTATGCACCAAAAGAGATTTATAGAAATCAAAGAGTGGTTGACAATGCTAGAGTATTGAGGG
>OGWC01000002.1_pt1 | contig 28597 bp, 23 predicted proteins | sample 1575941 | NCBI WGS metagenome assembly OGWC01 (sample SAMN07581552, study PRJEB24739) | freshwater metagenome | place: Singapore | collected 2015-04
GTTTCCCAGTCACGATAACGAGGTGAAGGAAGTTGTAAAAATGTATCCTAAAAAATTCTGGGAATGATAGGGAAAGTAATATATGGAAGATTATCAACTGATGCAGCTGTTACAGGTGTAAGATTTTCAGCAAGCCCTTGAATATTAGATCCATTACGTGCTACTATAGATGTTGTGGTATTACTTCTATTAGCAAAAGTTACCTGATTACCAACTGAAGGTGCATTTGGTAAAGTTAAAGTTAAAGACGACGTTAAAATATATGCTTGCCCAGATACTGCTGTTGTATTAGCAGATATTACCTGAACATTAGTTGTTGCAACGTTAGATACACTAGCTTGAAGTGTAGCAATATTGGACTGTAATAACGTTACATTTGATTGGGTTGATGAAACATTGGACTGTAATAACGTTATATTTGATTGGGTATTCGTTAGATTTGCTTGAATCGTTGCAACGTTAGATACAGTATTAGCTGTGCTAGATTCTAGCAAACTAATATTGCTTTTTAATTCATTTGCGGCAGATACAATATTAGATTTATTAGTAGTGGTTAAATTTGATAAAACCCCGACATTCGAATTTACAACTCCAACCTCAGAATTAATATTAGAGAAATTATTGTCTAACTCACTGTTAGTTAGAGGTGCGCCTTTTGTTGATCTAAGAGTTACGACTGCCATTTTTTAAGATAAAGTTGGATTACCACCAGCGCTTCCAGCGCCGCCGCCACCGGCCGAACTGTCTCCAGGAGATGAAAAACTACCAGTATTGCCACCAGCATTACCCTCACCAGCAACACCACTCCCCCCGGATCTACCGGTAGTGGTACCACCACCCGCGCCGCCCCCTGAACCACCCGAACCTCCATTTTGATTTTGAGATGCGCCGCCTCCCCCGCCTGTTACGCTCAAAGAAGCAGGGAAATTGACGCTGGAAGAGCCTCCAGGTGAGCCGCTTACTGTGGCGGCACCTCCAGCACCACCACCCCCTACAGCTACAGTATATGTCTGGCCAGCAACTACTGACTGGGAGGTTAAACTTCTTACCCCACCACCACCACCACCACCACCGCCACCGCCGCCCGGTAAACGTGTACCCCCGCCGCCTCCTCCTCCGGCTACAACAAAATAATCAGCGGTTGTAGTACCAGCTGGGAATATAATAGTACCTGCCCCTGTATATTGATAAACCATAGGACTAGACTGTACAACTGTAGGTGACCCAGTAACAGTTGCTGATGTTCCTCCCGAGTATATAATAAAAACTACACCAGAACCCCCACTCCCTCCGCTAAAACCGGGGTAATCGGTACCTCCTCCAGCTCCTCCTCCCCCGCCGCCATTAGTTCCACTCGCATTCTGTCCTGCTGCATTTCCAGCACCCCCATCTCCGGCACTTACATGCCCTCTTGGGCCTGGAAGAGTTTCTCCACCGCCTCCTCCCCCGGCGCCAAATGTAGACGATGAACTACCATATGATAATACTAGCCCGGACCCCCCGGCGCCCCCTCTGTAATATTTAACATCGATGCTAGTATCGTTTACCGCAACACTACTAGAGGTCACTACTACTGGTCCGCTTGTTGAACCAAGCCTTACTTGTAGAGTAATCGTTTCACTACCTTCAGTAGTAACATCGTTAGATAAAGTTTTTGTTAATGACCCGCTATTTCCGCTGATGTTTATGGTTCCCGATAAAGTGCTATCAGTAAAATCACCAGCTGAAACCGTTCCGGTAATTGTATAATAAAGTGTACCGGCGCCATTATAACCAAAATTTGTAGTTGTAATATTCCATGTAATAGAGCTCCCTTCATTTACAGAGGCGGAAGTAGGTGTTACAGAAAAAGTACACGTATTTTCCTGAACTATTACACCAGCGTTAGCGATCTCTGGTCCGCTTGTAGAACCTGTTCTTATTCTAATAATCATAGCTTCATTATTTTCCCCAAATGGCTCATTAACAACAAAGGTTTTTACAAAAGATCCCACCCCACTATTTATGGCTAAACTGCCGGATAAAGTTCCATCAGTAAAATCATCTGCGGAAATAGGACCATCACCAATAGTATAATAAACTGTTCCATTACCCATTCCAGGTACAGTTACATTTACAGTAATAGTGGTAGATTCACCTATTATAACAGACGGTGAAACACTAACAGAAGGGCTTGGCGCAGGGGGCGGTGGCGGAGGCGGTGGCGGTGAAGGTGGTGACAAGCTGGTATCATTAACAGTTACTGAATTCGATATAGCTACTATTGGACCACTAATCGACCCGGTTCTTAGCTGAACTATTATAGTTTCACTACCCTCGGTCGTCGTATCATTAGATAGGGTTTTCGAGAAGGAACCTGAATTGTTCGTTATTGAAATCGAACCTGATAAAGTGCTATCAGTAAAATCACCTGCTGAAACAGTACCAGCAATTGTGTAATACAAAGTACCTGTACCAAAATTAGCTGTTACTACGTTCCATGTAATAGAGCTTCCCTCATTTACAGAAGCAGAAGAGGGTGTTATAGAGTAAATTATTCTTTTTTTAGATCCTCTTCCAAAAATGAAGTTACCTAAAAATGAGCCAAAATTAAAGGGCATAGTTATTCCGGAGAAGGTGCGGGTGTTGGTTGAACACGCCAAATTTGATCCAATTCATCCCAATAATACTCTCCATTATTAGGATAAGGTACAGGAGGCTCCCACTGTACAGTGCTGTGATTTAGCACCCAGCTGGGGTATGGCTTTTCAGGTAATAATACCCAATTTGTAATGTCTTCCGACCACAAATATTTTTTTGGAGATTCATTTTCAGGATATGGCACCGGTGCTTTCCAATTATATTCTTGCATGTCAAGCAACCAGCTTGGAAATGGTTTTGGGGGAATAAACACATTTAGATTACTGTCAAAGGTATAACCAATGCCGGCGTATCTTTTTCTAAAATTATTATTATACGAAGTCTGTACCCATCTACCCCCTAAAAGTGAGGTACAGAACTCAATACCTTTTTGCTCTGATTCCACACCATTTACCAACAGTTCATTATTATGAACTGCCATAACCTCTACTACAACATTACTTTCATTAAGCTGTGCAAAATGAGCCATAATTAACTTCCAAACTGAGTTTGTTGTGCGTATACTGAATATGTTAATGCTTGAGTTTTTATAACTGAAAAAGAGTAAATATCAACATTTGAAGCATTTCCCGAAGTAGGTGCTACCCCACCTGACCAGCGCGTGGTTACATTAGCAGCAGTTCCATCAATAACTACACCAGTAATATAAAACGGTGAGGTGCCGTTAGGTATTACCACTGCTATAGATACGGCATTTCCCGGGTTAAAGGTTTCAAATCCTTGTAGATTAACTGTAGTATTGCTAACGGCATTAGCGGTATGAACATGTACTACACCATTATTTAAACTATAACTATTTGACCCCGCACCAAAAGCATAACCACATATGTTAGCTTTTTCAATATACCTTTGTCCAACGAAAATATTCCCTGCATTAAAAATATCAGTAGTTACATTTATATTTGCTAATACATTTAATTTTGAAGTAGTAACAGCTCCATCTTGTATTGTGGCAGTTACAACTGCATTATTCGCAATACTGGTTACATTAATAATATTTGATTGCAGTATGGTAATATTAGACTGCAATAATGTCACATTGGATTGAGTGTTCGATAAGCTCGTTTGAATTGTAGTAACGTTAGACTGCAATAACGTTACATTAGATTGAGTGTTCGATAGGTTCGATTGTACAACCCCTACCTCTGAATTTATATTAGAGAAATTATTATCTACCTCTGCATTCGTTAGAGGGGTACCTTTTACAAGTCTGAGCACTAGATTTGCCATTTTTTTCTCTTAAAATTACTTATTAATATTTAGGTTTAATTTTTCTAATATTAAAAAAAGTATGGTTTTTAATTCCTTTACATCTTCCTTAAGTTCAAGCACTTCCATCTTATTTTTTAAAATATTACTATGATATTCTTTTAAACGGTTATGCTCATTTAGCTTTTCTTTATCTACTGCCAGTATAGCTTTTGTAGAAGTATCCCTAACTAGATCCGGCCTTTTTTCTACCTTAAGAAATTTTTTTTCAGTAATCATCTAATGCTAGAACTCGAAGATCTCTTATTAATGGTACTTTTGCTGGATTATCTGAAAGCATTACTATTTTAATAGTAAAGGTATTAAATTTAGCACCATCATTTAATACAGAATTATTAGAATTTTCAAAAGTAAATTCTGCTAAATTATCCCTCTTGTTACCTGAAACCCCGGTCTCAACTAATTCTATATAGTTATTTTGAGTATCAAAATTTGTTGTACCTGGAGCATTAACCTTGCAGTAGACCTTAAAACTAGAATTACCTGGGCAGTAAGCATTTAAATAAACTTTTAAATCCTGAGCTTCAAATCCCGGTGCTAAAGTTACGCGCTTGGTAAGGTATCTTGCTAAAGCATTGCCCCCTGAGACTTGAGTTTCATTGGAACTGTCGTTATTTATAATATTTTTCACCCCATATGCTGCCAAACGCTCAAGATCAATAACAGGAGCTACCTTATTACTTGCTGGTAACATATCTATTTTAACATCTAAATCAGTAGATGTACCTTGACCTATAATTTTTCTAGTCTGCATAGGTACATTTTCATTGGGGGTAAATTCTGTAAAAGTATTTTCTTTTACCCCCGTCGAAGCTTCTTTTCTTCTAAAATAAAAATTAATTTCATCAGCAGCAAATCTTAAATATTCTCCAGTTACACACAAAACATCATAAACAACATCATAACTGTATGGTACAGTCTTTAAAAAAGCTGTAGATTGTGTTCTCAGAGGAAATAATGCTCGATTTATTTTAAAAACTAAATCTTCAGTCTGTTCCGGTGTCCAGGTAGAACTATTTTGTGATTTAAATAATGAACCCACATATGGTTGCTTTGATACCCGCTCGGTTGTACTTCCTAAAACAAAGTCTCCTAGTACTGCAGAATAAACCTTATAATTTTGTGAGTTAGCTAAAATAACTAATGCATACTGACCTGGTGGCAAGTAGACAGGTGACGGGAATTCAAAATTAGTACTTTTATTTAGATCAAACACCTCCGGATCATCTGGTATAACTACTTCATAACCATTTTTAGAAGTTATTCCAAATGGAACTATATCTGCCGAACTAGGATACCCATTTTCAACCGGTCTTATTTGTAAGGTAACCGGCACTGTTTCAGACTTTGTTGCAAACCAAAGATCTACTGATGTAATGAATACCCCATTGGGATCGGCCGCTGCATCAACAAAGAAAGTTTGTGCTAATGGGTCTATTGTATCAGGTCTATCCCCTACGTAGAAATTACAATTTACAGACGGGCCTGTTACTTTATTACCGTTTCCAACGGCTGTTACATCCGCTATAATTTTCAAATCCCCCTCCATAAGTACTTCTTCAGGCTTTAAGCAGTTAAGCGAAAAAACTTTCTCTTCACCGGGGGCAAGTGTAATTGGAAGCGCTCCAAGGTTATTATTCCAGTAATTTCTTCCATAAAAGTTATCATATGTGTTGAAATAGTCAACATTGAAACCCCAATAAACAGTTGAACCTCTAAGTCTATTAGTTGTTCCTGTCGGGCTTATAGAAAATATACTGTTAAAATTACCATTAGTTATAGATAAAGAATTTACTAAACTTATTGCATTTACACTCATGATGCCATCACCAACATATTTTACGTCTTTATTTGTTGATATATTTTTAATATATATTTGGCAGCTAGCATCGAAAAAACGGGAATGCCATGTTCTTCTTACGTCGTTGGGATCACTCTCCACATGCCCTGTCCAGACTATATCTCGCTTTGCAAGTTCAACACTTCTAAATAAATCTTCAGCATGTTTGAAACCCATATCATATACAAGATCCGAAAGAGGGGGAGGGGTCGCACCAGGGCAATTAACATCAAAACCCCATCCCCCTGCACCTTGAATCGGGGCGATAATTTCAAGTATAGCAGTTTCATCTATGCTGGATGTCTGCTTTACAAACGCAATTGTACTTTGTGCTACAAAGCTTTGGATGTTAGGATATCCAAGATAATTTAATTTTTTATTATAATCATCAATTGTACCTTGAGATGCTCCTGGATTCATTATAAACCCTGTACTTTGACTGGTACCTGCATATGAGAAGGTAAATTGAGCAGGGGTTATACCAGGTCTAACTATAATATTACCACTACCTATAGTGCCTGCATTAAGTTGAATTTTATAGGTCGTTCTTCCAACTCTTCCGGCTCCCGCTACCGCGCTTCCACAAACAAAAACTTTTATTTCATTATCATCTCCGACACCCGAAGCGCCTGTAGCACCCGAAGCACCCGAAGCGCCTGTAGCACCCGAAGCACCCGAAGCGCCTGTAGCACCCGAAGCACCCGAAGCGCCTGTAGCACCTGTTAAGCCAGTGGCGCCTGTAGCACCTGTTGCACCGGTAACACCTGTTGCACCGGTCTCACCCCTAGGCCCTCTAGCTAAAACGGCATTAGAAACATTACCAACTGTATTTACTAATGCTTCATCTCTGGTAATTGCTGTACCTACACTATTAGTAGTATATTCTGCGGTTGGTTGGATAGAAACCGTGTTAACCCGAGTTGCAAGTATAGTATCTTGACCAGTAGTAAGTAGCCCTTGGGCTAGATAATTAGTTTGAGCAGATGATGATATTAGTACTTTATTTGAACTATCAGCCAACCTGAAAGGTCTTTCCCCAACGTTAAATTTTAATTGCTGATTGTTGGGTAGATTAAATATACCTGCAAGACTACCTGTCTCATCTGTTATTAAGCTCTGATTAAAAATAACGTTAGAAACTGTTCTTGTTATTGTACTACCTGTGCTGGTAGTTAAAGTAACGTTACCGGCACTTATAGCATTACTTGTTATTACGGGTTTATAATAAAGGACATCTTTTAGTTGCAATACAACATTAGAAGAAATCCCATTTTGTGTAATATTAGTAATAGTAACATCAGGAGCCACATTTGAAGTTAAAATTACGTATGGTAGAGGGTAGACATAATCCATAACATTTACATTATTAAATGAAGCGAGCATACGCGTGTTTGGCTTCAAATTCTTTGCAGTAAACGTTATTATTTTAGATCTAATAAACGGAATAATACTTGCATCTACAAGTTTTTCCCCAAGATTAGAAGTTAATGTCTTTCCGGCGGAAAAATACTGTAGACCGGTTCTCCCAAAAGCTTCAGATGTTGAAACAGAAGTACTAGTAGTAGTTGATGATTTGGTATCTGACTGCGCAGATAATTTACCGGCATCATCGATAGAAAGTTTTGTATCGGCTTCAACAGAATTTGTAACTTGTGTACTTACATCTGTTACCCCTCTAAAAATAGATCTCCAAGAATCCCATCTGGTTGCCCAGGGTGTTAATCCATTATTTTCCGGTGTAATGACTGAAAAGGCATCATTTTCACCATTTATATTTACTATGACCGTTGGTCTAGTTTCTGTATCATGCCAGATGTCCGTGGAAGGGTCAAGAGTAATTTCCCCCACCCAATTAAAAACGTCAAAAGGGGTTGTTGGGATAAATTTTGTAGCTTTAATTTGAGAGACATAATTAATTTCTGTATGTGCTGGTAAAACCAAAGCCCCTTTTCGTACAACATTGGAAGAATTGGCTGTATCTAAAGCAAATGCAATCGCGGTTGTTGTACACGCCGGCCTTAAAACACGATTTTCGTTATCAATTGAACACTTATGATCATTGTTCTTAACATCTGCTATACCATGCCCAGAAAATGGGTCTACTAAAATTCCGTTTTTAAAACGCTCTATTCCTGGTACTGAAGATGGGATTTTCTGATCTGCAGCTATTTTTTCTAGAAAACTTAATGCAGTATAATATTCTAGGCGCCCTACTCGCTTTTCAATTTTTCCAATATCCCTCATTGTATATCTTCTATTATCTACGTAGCCAAGGGATACCTGTACAACACTTTTTGTGTAGGGGGGTATTCTCATTGTATAAATAGTCATTGCCTCGGAGCTTTCCGGAGGTAATTGAGGAGCTAAAGAAGACACACCTTTAATAATACCAAAAGATTTGTCTTTTGTAACAACAACTCTATCTGCCCTGCCTAGATAATATTCGTAATCTGCATTTATAGTTGAGTTAGGAAAAATTACTCTAGTATTGTTAAACGAGTTTGAACCATTATAACGAACCGGTCTAAAATCTAAAACATCTGATAAATTATAAACCGTTCCGTTAGATGCGGTGTAAGAAGGTATAGACTCGTAATTAGAAGTGCTGTAGGAATCTACACTAAAAAATGGACTGGTGCCAGAATGCTCAAAATAATTAAATGAGATATTAATTGTATCGTTACTACTCATAACTGGCGCGGTCAGGCCAGGTATAACCCCTAATCTAGATACATCATAATAATCATCTCTCTGCCCGGTATCTAAGAAATAAACAGAAAAGTAAGAATTATTATTATTATCTATGATGGAATTAATTGAAACAACATCAGGTACTCCTAAGCTTATAACATTTGTATTGGTCCCAGGTGTGTAGGTATATAAAATGTTTGCAGTTTTAAAAGTTTTTATCTTTGCAGTTGAGGAGGATTTTTCAGTAACTGCTAAGACATTTGCAGTAAAAGTACTGGATCCTGTCCACTTCAAGGTGAGAACCTGCCCGGTACCATCTATCTCAACCGAGCCACCGGCGCCTGTTAAATTAAGAGTTTCATTAACATTAGGAGCACCCGCAGTATTCGATCTTACTGCAATATAAAATCTTTCTTTAATATTTGTATCGGAAAGAGTACCACTTCCAACAAAATATTCAGTACCCGTTAGAGAAATTGTTGCTAGACTATTACCTGTTTCACCCCCGGTACCAGGAACAAATGATACTGCCTCAAAAAACGCATGCGAGGTAAAAGAAGTATCTGGAGAACCCCCTGGTGAAAACGTTTTTATATATGATTGAGGTACTTTAAATAATAAGGAATCATCTGCACCATAAGTTAGAACAGTAGAATTTGCAGAATCATAAACATCTGCGAATGATGCAGCAACATACGGGGTTGTTGTTTTATTTGAAGTAATAAAAGATTTAACTTGACTGTAAGTATTGGAAGTATTTAAGTTTATATCAAAAAGATATAAATTGTACTTATCAGGGGAACCTGAGTCATAATCTAGGAATCTTACTCTTGCACTTCCTATTAAGGTATTACCATATGTAGTTGCATTAGTAAGCAGAACATTAGCTTTATCAGTATTATGAAGATCTATTTCTTGTGAGATAGTTGGATTAAATGTACCACTTACATTTTTAACAGTTGTGAATCTTCCATAATCAGCTGCTATTGGAAAGTTATTTACCGATTCATAATCTCTTGCTTTTTCAACTGTAACGAACATCGGCGAGATAGTTTCAAATTTAAACCCGTTAACGTAGGCCTTCCCCGGAGATATTTCTAATGTAAATTTACTATTATCTCCATACACATGCTCTGTAGGCTTTGCTAAAAAAGGTATTACTGTATAATTTCCGGATTCATCATAAGTTCTTTTTGCTAGGGCTTCTTCTAATTTATTGTAATCCGAGTCGACTTTTATTTTAGTTATTTTATCGAATCTAATATTACAAATATCGATAAAATTTTCTATCTCTATTTCGTCTGAATTTTCTACCAAAGGGTTGTATTCAATTGAAGACAATACAAGATCTATAAAATGTCTGTCAGCTCCAGGCGCTAAATAATTACTAGAACCTAATGCAGGATCAAGTAGAGAATCATCATCAGTATATTTTTTAATACTTTCTACTATTTGTAGACCAATTCTTGCTGATGGAAGATTGTTAAAAGTTTCAGAAACTAATATACTTTGAGAATTGCAAAAAACAAAACTTCCATTTACATAAAAAATACCCTCTTCTAAATTAAATAAACTACTTGTACCATAATAATCATTGGATGAGTAAAGTGTTGCTGAGGTTGTTGTGCCTTCTATTGTAATGGTTTCTTGATAGCTAAAAAATCCATTTGATATATTAAAATATAATGCAGCTGGGTAGCTTATGTTATTTCTCGTAAATGCTTTTACAGCTTTCTTTACAACAGCAGTAGCCCCTGATGTTGAGCCTACAATAGTCTTGCCTACAAAACTAGATACATCCCCGGTGGTGTTAATCTTAAGAAAGAATGCTTTTGTTACAAAACCACGAGCTCCGTTAACAATAGGGCCATTTTTAAAAATATGAGTACCTAAAGACTCAATCTGGTTTTTTAATATGGTTTGAAGCTGGGTGAGTTCCCGGGCCTGTACTGCGTACCCTGGTTTGAATAAAATTTTATAAAAACCTTTAGATTTATTAAAATCATCATTATAAGGGGCGACATTAAAATCAATTGCCATAATTTGCCTATTAGAAAGTAATTACTGTTTTTAAGGAAACAGATTGATTTTCATTTGTAGAGAAGGCTTTTTTATTATCTATAAAAAGCATTTCACCAGAATATTTATCTATATCTGGTTCAGTTATCCCGGTAACATACATTATGTTACCGGAAGCGCTGGTAAGTACATCATTATTATTTGGTATTTTACCATCATAAGGAACAACCAGCATCCCCGATATTTCCGAAGATATGATTAAAAATCTGGCACCGTCTGAGCTTCTGGTTATCAAGCTATCGGCAGTAAATAAGCTTGTATTAACGTTACCAGAAAGCAACCAGCATGATGAGCCAACAGGTTTACTGTAAAATTTTGAACCATTATAATCTTTGATATTTTTTAAAATACCAAATTGTCTATAGTCATTATTAGCAGTCATCCCTTGATTGGTTTCCTTACCAATAGTTGTATAGAAGGCAAGCGATCTAGCAAAAAGTTCAGAGACAGTATCCTTACCATGACCACCGTATGGGGGAAGTATTACTCTTGCTTTAGCACCATTACCGGTGCCTCCTATGGTTGCTTGTGCTTGGGTGTACCCCGACCCTTCAGATATCATTGTTACTTTAACTACTCTACCGTTAAGAATAGTAGCATTGGCGGTGGCACCAGTACCGTCACCAGTAATAGTCACATTTGCTGTTGTATAGCCATAACCACCAGACACCACCTGAATGGTATGTATTGCACCAGGTACGGCGGTTAGCTCGCTTGTTGATTGCAACGAATTTAAGTCACCCTGATTGAAATCTATATTTAATTCAGAATCCGATCCATCGCCTATTACTGTAACAGAACCATAGGTATAGCCTATACCCCCGTTTTCAATAACTACATTATCTATTCTTCCATCTTGAATGTAAGGATATAATATTGCTTCAGATTTTTCAGATTCAAAAGATATTTGAGCATTTGACCCATCCCCTGTAATGGTTACGTTTGGGTTTTTTGTATATCCTGCCCCATATCTACAAATAGCGTTTGCTGTAGCTTTAATTCCTGCAAATGTAAAGGTCACATTTCCTAAAATTTGTGAACCAACAGCATGAGTAGGTGCTGTTGTATTCGAATATCCAGCAGAAGTTACTGTATATAGGCGTGTGTTGTTAAATACCTGTGAGTTTAATGTAAAAGCAGTATTCGCCGTCCATGCCGAACCAATAGTGATTGCAGGTGTGGAAGTATAGTTTCTACCATTATCAAGCATGGTGATTTTAGTAACCGAATTATTCGTTAGAGTTGCAAAGGCAGCAGCATTTGACCCCCCACCACCCGTAAAGGTAATAAGAGGGGCTGTTAAATAACCCGAACCACCATTAGTAATTAAAGCGCTTCGTACAGAAGAATTTAAATTTGCCAAGCCAATAACGTTACCGCTTGATATTACTGTATTAGCTGTTATTGCTGTACCTCTAAATTTAAGACCTGCAGTACCATTAGAAAATAAACCTACTGTATGTGAGGGGCCGTTGAAGCTAGTGGTACCAGCTCTTACTACTTCGTAAATGTTATTAACGTGTTTTAATAACTTTCCTACCCCATAACTAGTATTAGCGGCCCAGACAGAAGAACCAGTTATAGGGGGGTCGATTACTACGTTTGCAGTAGAATAGCCGGAACCCTGAGATACCACGTTAGCTTGTATAACATAATAGGGATCCTCTTCAAGATAGCCATCCCCCTGTACGACTATTTGTGCCCAAGAATAACCATTTCCAGATTTAGGTACGGTAACATATTTTATTTCACCCCCAGAATAAAATTGATTTTTTAATGAGGTTAGAACAGGTGCCTGTGTGCTGGTAAGAAATTTATTTCTTAAGGAAACTGGTATATTACCCATGAATTTCCATTTATATCCATCATCTAAAGTAAAAGCTTCAGGAAACGTATCAGCTGGCTTGTAAAGAGATTGACTGTTATTGTTATTATCTAAGCACTTATAGATATTAAAATCGTCAGTAATTACGTAAAAATTTGAATCCTCAAGGCTTACTGCTCCTGAATATGCAAAGTTTACTACCGCATTAGCAATTGCTCCGGAACCAAAATTATCTTGTATAATTACATTGGGAGTTGAGGTATAACCCGTGCCTCTTTTTAAAAGATTAATCCCTGTTATAACTCCATTAGTTATAACTAGGTTGGCAGTTGCCCCTGTACCTCCGCCCCCTGCTAGAGTTATATTTGCATTACCACTGTAACTACCGCCACCTGCTTTTAAATCAATACCTATTACTCTGTTCGAATAATCGTCATCATAAATATCATAAACTGTCCCAGCCGCCCAGTTTATTCTATCGACTATATATGAGACGTCAGTAGGTTGAACCTGCTTTACTATTACAATATTCTTACGAGCTTCATTTTCATATTCTAGACTATTGATAGGTAGGGGAGGACTTTGAGGATCATCCCAATCTAGAACAGAGCCTAAAAAGTAATAATATTTTTCTGCTCTAGTTACAACTTCATTGTATAAAGAATCAGCAACGCTATTATGCAGAATTGTTTTGACAAGGGCTGTCGCGGTCATTTTAAACTATAGATACAGTCCAGGTAATTGCTATACTGTCAGCAGCTTGTTTATTAATTACCGGAAAAACTGTCCTGCAAAGCATAGTACCGTTGGCGCTTGCATTAAGTACACCTGCTTCTACTAAAGCCCCCGTACCTATACCAGCTCCAAATGTGGCTGAATAAGTAACGGTGTTAGATGAGGGGGTACCGCCTGCAACTGCCAGTGCAATTCTTGTAAGTTCAGATTCCAAGGCTGTATCACCAACTACCGCCGCAGTATTACCCGTCCCAATGGCCATGTGACTCATTACTGCAACGGTATTACCTGCCATGCGAGCGGCAATATTAGTCTTTCCAGCAGATACAACTAGATTTTTATAGCTGTAAGTTTCAGAATTACCTACCTCATTAGTCTTTACAATTACAAGATCACCAATTAATTTTAACGAATCGCTAACTAATTCCATTTTTATTCCTTTAAAAATTTAAAATTATACTACCTACATAAATTTCAGCTAGGTACGAACTATCTACATAATCTATTAAAAAAATATCACCAAAATCAGTAAACCCAAAGCTTTCTATAGTAATATTTATATTGTTATTTGCAGTTAAAACATCATCTACCCCTGTTGTATCCAGACGAATTTGAGATGTTGTTTTTGCATCAATATCACTTAGTGGTTGACTATCATTAACACCGGCTGCTAGGGTGTTGGTTATATTATCTAATATTAAATTAATATCAGATGAAAAGAACGGTGAGGTTTCTTTAGATATTGAATCTTGTATGGGGGAGATGTCATCATCAAATGAACTATTGAATAAAATAGAGGGTAAATCTTCTAGCGCTATAAGTTCTCCAGCAGCGGCTTCAGAATAATTTTCCAGGAAATAATCAACTGCATAATCTTCTAGTAAAACAAGTTTATCAATATTTTTTGAATTTGATTCTGATATAACTACATTATCACTATTATTTTGATTAATTAAAAGTAATGTATTGTCAATTAATTCTTGAAGCTCAGACTTAGGTGCTGTAATATCCTTTACTATAGCTTCTTGTGTATCAGAAAAATCAGAAAGTATTTTTGTTATATCTTTTGAATTACCGTCATCGACTACATATTTAAAATCTTGAAATCTACTAATTAACAGTCTTAATGAGTCTAATATTGAGGTCGCTAAATTAAGCTTAGCTTCTAGAGAAAACTCCCCCAACAATCTCATACCAGCGGGGTGCAGGATATCTTTTACTACTTTTTTATAGCTTTCTAACAACTCATCAATTTTTATAACATAGGAGTATGGCTGATAGTATTCTTGATTTTCAAGATACATCTCATCACTTAAAAAGCCATCATTAGTTAAAAAATAGCCTGGATACTTAGTTTTTATTCCTTGTGAAATAAAAATAGCAGCATCAGAATCAGCTCCAATTGATGAATCTATTTCATTTTTACTTTCAGAAAACGTACTAGTAAAAAATGTTTGTAGTAGATCACCAGAATAATCTTCTGCAAAGCAACTTAATTCTGCATAGTTGGGGGTTGTGACAGTACCTCTTTCTATAAAACCCTCAGTTTGGTCAGTAATGCTAACTGTACCTCCAGGTATGTCAAAATTAAACGTGCTTTTTCTTGGAACTCTTTTTTGAGCTGTAAAGAAGTTATAAAAATCACCTACATAACCATATCCAAATTTTAAAAATTCGACACTTTCAATCGCGCCATTTGTACCAACATCAGTAACTTTTAGTTTTGCCTCCACCCCGTCCCCTGATGTAACGTTCAATATATCACCAACCCTAAAACCAGAGCCTGGTTTATACACACTAGCTGAGGTAGGGACACTGACTACCCTTCCCTTAAAGCCCTCATATTCTATAACATCATTTAAAAGTATCGGTACATTTTTACTATTATCAAAAAAACATTCAAAGACAGAAGCATTAATTCCTTTGGAAGTAGTTACTTGACGTTTTTTAAAGATGTAGATGGGAAATCTTGTTTGGTCATTTCTTATAATTAAGTTTTTCTTAACTATGGAATTTATGTCGCCAAAAATTACCTCAATGAATATACTATATTCCTGCTTCCATTTTCCATCGGAAGCCTTTAATATTTGCGTCGCCGGGTAAAAAAATTCAATTTCTTTATTATAAAGAAGCCTAAAAAGCAAACGATAGGAAGCTTCAGAACCTTTACGTTCGTAAAGATCTTTTATTTTTTTAATTAAGGTTTTACGATCAAAAACTGCAAATTCAGGAATGTCATTACAATATGTTTGCTTAAAATACTTTATAAAACTATCGATTGTAAAATCGACATCCTGATATAATCTAGTATTTTGTATTACTTCTTGCGGATGACTATCCTGTTCAAGAAATTCATAGTATGCCTTGATGAAGGCAATAAATGTAGGAAAATCTGCCTGAATAAATTCAGGTAGTTGAGACTGAACTATAGTAGATAGTTTTTGCTTTAATCTTGTTGCTGCCATTAAATAGCATTAGCAGTTATAGTTATCCCATTTATTCTATTATTAAGACTATTTTCATCACTATCATCGTATACAATTATTTGATTTTTATCTGTTAGTAAGTTGTAACTTTCTTTTTGAACATCACAGGTTAATCGAATATCAAACTGCCCGGTAGCAAAACCAACCGGCGTGATGCTATTAATTACAACCTCCCCGGTACTGTAATTAATACTGCCAATTGGGCCTATATCAATTAAAGTATCCGCATTAAATAGTCTTAATATTCCGGTACCCTCGCTATTAGGAGGAGATTGCTCTGGAGCATCTTGTATTCTTGCCGATATTACCTGACCATTTTGTACTACGTTAAATCTGGTCGATTGAAAAGTATTCGGCTGTAATTTATTATTAAACTTTAAAGAGCCTTCATCAAGAAAACTATTAGAAATATTTAAAATAGGTATTACTCTTTTCTGTAATTTAACTTCTAACAGTACCCCAGTAACGGAGGGGTCTATTTTATTTAATTTTTCTACTAATTGAGAGTGATAGAACGGCACTTCAAATTGTTCTAGTTGCTGGGAGAAAAATGTAATTATAGCGCTTCTTGCAAGAGTTTGAAATTGCCCGGCAGTTAAATTAGTTTTATATTTGTTATAATCTATACTTACATTTAGATTTACATAAAGATAATCTGGATCTACAAATACTGGGGCTACAGTAAGAACTTGTCTTTCTTTTAATAATGTGTTCTTAATATTATTCTTTGTCTCCTCATCTATTGTGTATCCAATATAGGGTTTTAAAGAAATAAAAACCTTGCCATATATGGGTGGTAAATTATCCTCTCCACCCCACACTGAAACAGCCTCAACCTGTAAGAAATTTGCTTTTATTATAGATGCATAGTCATTTTTGGTAACTGCTCTGTTTCTCGCTATAAAGGATCTAGGTGCATTAAATTTAATAGAGGATAGAGTTTCTTTATCTGCCCCACCAGTTGAATTTTTTACCGTAGTTACAGCAACAGTATTTGAGCCTCCAATAGAACTTTCATTTGTAAAACTCTGTGAGATTTTTCCTGATACATTACATACCGCACCCGAACTAACAAGATATTTTATAGTAATTATATTACCAGCAGCTAATTTTTTACCCAGAATATTATCCCCAAAATATATCTGATAGTTACTATTAGTATTCTCTTCCAAGAAATATATCTTTGAAGTATTTGTAATATCAGCAAGATCACTAGCAAGAGTATATGTATCGGTGGTTAGATCGGTAGTAGATTTTTGCACTGTAACAACTATAGTAGTTGTATCGACGTCGCCATTAGGTATTTCATACTTCTCATCAGGCCCGGGAGTTACAACTGTATAAGAGAATTCAAGATAAAACCCCTCCTTTACTTTCACATTACTAAAAGTGTAAACCCCGTTTACAGGGTTAATAGTAATAGGCTCAATATTTCGAAATGTATAGGAAGTCCCATCTATGGTTGTTGTGAAGGGTGTAAAAATGGGAAGAGTGAGCTGATATGGAGACCCGATTGGATTGGTAACAGTAACATCTATTGTAGCTACTGATCCTCTAACTGAAACAGGTGTATACCCCAGATGTTTAGCTAGTGAGGTGGCAGAGGATCTTTTAACCGCTGAATCTAAAAACATCTCATTAGCAAGCATGTTTGCAAGATAGGCATTATAATGAGTATTATAAGCCAGAATGTCTAATAAGATTGATAGACCAGAACCCTCAAAATCATAGTCAGTAAACTCTGTCTGATCTTGTAGGAATGCTTTTAAATTTATCTTGATTGTATCAAAATCAAGCTCTGAAATTCTAATGTTAGACATTATCTTATTCTTGAAATAGCTGTTTGAAGAGTCACTGGTCTTTCACTCCCCTTAATAAAAAAAATTAAATCTACTAAAATCTCGTTATTATCTCTGTTATCTCTAATATTAACCTTTATGATATCTACTCTGGGTTCAAATTTTTCAAGGGTGTTTCTAATTGTTCTTTGCATTACCTGGGTGCTTACTATGTTAAAATTATCAAACAGTAAGCTATAAATTTGACAGCCAATTTCTGGATGAAAGGGTCGTTCATAATGCTTGGTAGATATTAAATTACGAACAGATGCTTTTATAGCCTCCTCATCAAATTTTTTCGTTACATCAGCAGTAACAGGGTGCTTGGTAAAAAATAAATTAAGATCGGAGAATTGTCTAGATTTTCTATTAATCATAGATATTTATCCCCCAATAAAAACATTATCACTACCCTGACCAACCGTATCACCACAAATTATAGAATCACCTATTCTCTGTGCTCTTTTATTTTCTATAAAGACAGTCTGGGACCCGTTGTTCGTTTTTCTAACTTCTTCAAGATGTACCGTTCCACATCGATGCTCCAAATGAGTGGAGCTTTGAATTTGCGCAAGTAAGCTATTAATAAATGTTCGCGTCGAAACCGGATCTCTGCAGATTGTAGGTGGGAAACAACCATGCCCAGTACTTAAGTCCCCTTTTCTTGCTGCAGCAGGCATGCGTTCTCCTAAGTGATTGCGAATAAAGATCTTCGCGACTCTTCATCCGCTATTTCTTGAATAAGTGATGTTTTATTTATGCCCCAATCGTTAAGAACTCGTTTTAATAAAACATCACTTTCTACCCCTGTGTCATAGGTAATCTCAATATCATAAAAAATATTAACGTATCTCATAAAGGAAGGTTTAAGAAGAAAAAGCGAAACATTACCATCGGGAATAGTACTTACTGCGTTCACACTATACTTGGTGTTTTTATCAAAATCAAAATAAGACCAGAATGAATCAACAAAAGAACCAGATACATTACCGGTAATTGTCGTTGTAGACTGCCCCCCTACAATTACAGTGCTTATACTTATTTGACTGAGAATATTAGCATTAGCCGAAGGTGCATTATATGTAACGTTGATTTCTGTACTGGAATTGCCTACCAGATCAGCTACTGTAATTAAATTACCCTGCAGGTGTGGGGTAACTGTAATGCTTGTAACAGCTGTTGCCGGGCTTTCAGGTATAACTACTATGGAGTCTGTAAAAAAAGTATTTTCGTATACGGCGTTTGGAAAAGTTTTATCGCCTGCAATACCTCCCTCACCAGAATATGGATCGGCTTCCCCCCCGGTGCTACTTAATGTTATACTCATTACAAAATCTTTGCTAGACCATCAGTTAATTTTGAACTATTATAAAAAGTCATAGGACCAGTTTTTGTTGAGCTACCAGAATCAAATTCTATATGTATCCAACTGTTTTTTGTGTAAGAGCAATATTCAAGTATAAAATTTTGATATCTTAAATTTTCCTCTAAAATTCTTGCAATAGAATAAACTTCAACCCTGGTTGCACCATCAAGTACAATATCAACAGCTTTGCCGGTATAATGAATAGAATTGGGTGATGATTCTGATGCTGGTCGATAAGCCGAAGCAATTAAAAGATTAGGAAATATATTATAAGCTGGTTCAAGAATGTTAAGAGCCAGAGCATGAAGATTAAAAGCAACATCTCCAAATTTATTAGTAAATTTAGTAGAAGGAATCAATTTCCCATCAGATAAACTAACACCATTATCCTCTTCAATTATAGGTGATTTGGTAATAGCTGATTTCGTTGTAAGCATTTCTAATGTAAAGTTTGGAGATAAGTTGTAATTACCTGGAAGAACGGTAGCTTTCCTTACATTTTGATTTGGTATTACTATATCTGGTCTCTTATTTTTGGAGGGGGATATTTCTATAATAACCGGCTTATTTTCATATGTTGTTTTATCAGTAAAGCCAGACTTTAAAATAAGATCTTTCTGAAAAGCTATAACCTCATCACTTTCCGTTTCTTCACACTTTAATGCCAGGGTATCGGCTAAGGTAAGCGCTACTGGGTCGGCTAATTCTATTTTTGGTGTTTCTCTTCGCCCGGTCTGTCTTTCCCTATCAAAAAGTAAACCAGCTTTTGAACTTAGAGCTCTTATTGATGTGCCAGAATTAATATGCGCAATGGAACCGTCAATATTAAAAGTTGTGTTAGCTCGATAATGTTGTTGTAAATGACTGCTAACAAAAACGTTTGCATTAGATCTAATATGTGTGTCATATTTTGATTCTATAAAAACATTACCTGCATTTAGAAAAAAATTCTCAGCTGCTGAAATATAAGCATTACCTCCGGTTTGAATTGTGGTATCATTATGGCAAGTTATGTTAGTATTACCCTCCACCTCTATACTTGCATCATTTCCTACAAATATTCTACATTCCCCGGCAACAGATACATCAGCTCTACCACGAATTGCTATCTTACCATTCTTATTAATTATTTCATACTTCGAACCTTCAGACCTAATCACCATGTTACCAACACTATCTAGCTCGATAAAGGATCCGGAAGTATGATAAACATGAAGTCGTTCGGCACCGGGAGTATCATCTACTTCAATTACATGCCCTCCTTCGGTTTCTGTAACTTTGTTATACGGATATTGGCCTTTAAAGGGGACTTCGGGTTGATCAAAAGATTCACCACCCGGAAGCTTGGCGCCTTTTAATCTTGAAATATTTTTTTCCTGAACTATTGTACCTCTTATGTCACCCTGAGCTAGTTTATTCGTTTCTGCTTTGCCAGAATATTCTTTTGACGGGTAATTTGCCTCAGGATCAATAAACCCTAGTTTTGTAGCAATAAGTTTTTCTTTATTACTTTCGTTATCTATGTTAAAATTTCTGGCCTGCTGTAGATATTTTTGTGCAAGTGCATTTGAAAGTTTTTCTGTAGCTAAAACCCCATCATCATCGGATGTAAAAATACCTTCAAAATTTACCGTACTTCCAAGAAAAGTGGGTGGGGGCCCTGTCCTAACTGAAAATATAGAATCAGTATACCCTTTTAAAGCAATAGGTACCTGAGATGTTACAACACTTCTTACAACTGAAAAAATTAAAGAAGAAATAAGTATAGAAGTTGCCGTGTTTGTAAAAAGAGCCGGAAAAGCTGTTCTTATAGCTGAGCTTAATAAGGAATTACCGGTATTAACTAGCTGATTTTGAGTTGTGGAGAAAACAGAATTAAGTAGATTATTTAACAGGCCTGAAGATCCTAAATTACCTGTTACCAGATTAAAAGGATCAATTGGACCCAGCATGTTTTGATTTATATCGTCTAAGGTAGTATTTGATGAGTTGAAGGTAGTTTGTAAAATTTGAGGCGCAAAAGCGCTAGCAAAACTTGCTATAACTGGTCTTAATGGTCCAGCAACATCACTTAGTAAGATCGAGTTGGTAAGTGTGTTAAGGATGGAATTTTCTATATTCCCTCTTAAAATTAGTTCTAAATTAGTTGACATTTTAACCCTTCACCAGCTTTAGTAGATCGGCTTTTTCACTGCGGTATCTTTTTCTTACACTATCTTTTATGTCTTGTCCGCTAGACTTAAAGAAAGTATCTACATTGGCAATTTTATAATCACTTACTAAATTAATTATATCGGTATCTGTAAGTTCGTTTTTGTTTTTAAGCGGTTGAGTAAAGGCTGTTATTCTTGCTGGACCTAGTTGTACGGCAGTCGACCATACTAAATCTTGAACCCCAGGTCCATACTTGGTAAGATCTAAGCCAGCACGGTTTAAATTAGTTATCATAACATCATAATATTTTTTCTTTATATAGTCATGTTGGTCATCTTTAAATTCTTTAGTACTATTTGCTGCGATTTCTTTCCATTTGCTATCAAAGGCCTGAGTAGCTGGTCCTAGTCCTTTAAACATATCTTTAAACTTACTATTTGTTACAAATTGGGTAACCGGGGAATTTTTAGAGGAGGGTCTAGCATTACCATTTTTCATTCTTTCAGGTAAAAATGAAGCGAACTGATATGTACCATATGACACACCCCCGGGATCATTACTATCATAAATGCTAATGACGCCCGGCCCTTTACCCCCAGACTCATATTTTTCCGACGTTTGTCCAAGCTCCCAACCTTCTACTGAAGGTACTCCTGCTTTTACAGGATTACCCGCCTCATCTTTTACAGGATTACCGCTGCTATCTCTTAGTACTCCATCGTTAGGATTAGTGGTTTCTTCCTTGGGTTCTGTCTGTACAAAAGCGCGGGCTGCAGCTTTAGTAGCTATGGTACCAAACATGGCTGGTTGCTGCATATCCTCACCATCAAGAAAAAACCCTATTACCCAGGTTCCTTCTACAGGACCAAGAGGAGACGAGCCTTTACCCGAAATAGCAGCCGAAGTAATTGGTTGAATGGGTACACACCATGGCAGATCTTTAGTTGGTAGAAGTTCTTTGCTATCGGTATGATAGCCATAAATTCTTACCTTACATCTTCCTAGATATTCTGGGTCTCTTCTATTTTCAACAACCCCTATCCACCAGTTGAACTGGTCTTTATTAAAAATTCTTTGCATTATGTAATTCCTGAAGTAGGGTTAATGTATAATGAGTCTTTTATACCTTCCACAATCATGGAGTAGTCCATCTTGTTTATTTTATGATGTATTGCAGTAAGTAAATAATAGCCAGAATAATTTTTATCTTCTTTATTAGTTACTGGATTATCTTTTGCACCTAATGCGGGATAAGATAGATATAGAATATTACCAACCTCTATATCAGAGCGCCCGGGTATAGTCATATGCATTTTTATGTTTGAAAGATCGAGCATGCTGGATTTTCGATTGCCATAAATCTCACCCATTTTTTCGTTTATATTATCCTTAAAATCATCATATAGTTTAGGATTTACTGGGTAATAACTTATATGAGTGAAGAAATTTCGTAGAGTGTCTTTTGAGAATACAGGAATTGAAGTATTCCCAGATCCCGAAGTATGAAATTGTTTGAAATATTCTTTTGCATAATCATAATCAAAAAATTTATATTCCTTGTTATAGATATCCAGGGTGATCAACCTACTGGCTAGATAACCATTAGTATAGTTTTTTACATGATCTGTAGTATCTATCATGTTAATATTTTTAGCAATAAAATACTCTCTGTTTATATCTGGTGTTGCCATCCCATCTCTAATATTTGATGCCGAGATAGAATATGTACCAATATACGTTTGATCCTTAACAGTTTCACTAAAAATATACTCCATAGATCCAAAATAAAAACTTTTGTTGGATTCAAAAAATAAAAAGTTCTTTCCTATTCCACTGTCGGGAATAGATTTTGAAGCTAACCAATTTATACATTTAAATGGTGACCACCCTGGTGAGACAAATTTTACCTTATTTTTCGTATCATTTAAAATAGTTAAGGGTGTAATTTTATCTATTTCTTTAATTTCATCTGAAGCTTCACTTATTTGAAATTCTCTATTTGCAGATATGAAGTCAATGAAAATTTTCGAAACTACATCTGTAATCTTCCCCTCAAATGGTACAAACAAGGGTAGCAAAATGTCATAAAATAATTCAATAGATGCAAAATGCATGACAAATGTCTGTGTATTATTATCTCTTACTATATTCCTATCACTTATCTTAAAAACTCTAAATGTTTTGGAAATAGTAGCTGCTTCAGGGAATGTGGGGGATTTAAATTTAACTACTAGAAATTCTTCACCTATCATAGGTGCTTTTTCAATTAAATTTCTACTATCTGAAACAACCATATTACCATGCAGGTAATTTGAAAAAATATCTTCAAAAATATTTAATTCAACTAAAAAATCTGATAAATTCCATATCACATTAGTAGCACTTACAAGCTTAAGCTCAAGTATATCTAGAGAGCCGGCTTTTTGAATGCCTTGTGCGGTTTCAGCCATTTACACCTTCAAAAATTTTAACAAATTCATTAACAACCACATCTATAAATTGAGGTTTAAGAATTTTTATTCTTCTTTTACTTTCGTTCAAGCGATCTTCAAATTCATAATTGGATACCGGGTATGCTCCAGGGTAGGTAGATTTTACAATATAACCCTGAGTATTTTCGTAATGATGTATACCCTCCACATTATCATACTTATCCTGACAATATCTCAACAAATTAACTGTAGTTAAAGGCCAGTCATATCTAGGATCCAATATATCATTCATGTATAAAATGATCCAGTGTAGTTGTGTAGTATTGTAAAATTTATCTGCTACTATTTCTGGTGTTTCACCTTCCCTTACATCGTATTCATCATATAAGCTGTAGTTTGTTTTTATAACATCGTTAATTTTTGCTCTTAAAAATATATTACGTACAACCTGAATAGATGCTCTGTCATCCAGGGTGTAATAGGTTACAGGAAAATAAGAAAAATACATCAGTATCCCTTCTCAATCATTTCTTTAGTAAGAATTTCAAGTTCTTGGAATGAAAGTGTAACGTTTACCTCCGTGGGCGTACCATCATTAAAAGATGAAAATTGTTCCCCCCCATAACTTACCTCCATAGATTGAAGTGCGCAGGGTGCTAATTTATGAAAGTATAAATTTTTATCTTTTTTGAAATAATAAGTAATTTCAAATTCCGATGGGTAAATAAAAAATAACTTACCAGCGGTGAGTTCGGGATGCATGTGAAATTTAAATAATTTTATTATACTATTTACCTGATCAGATTCTTGTTTACTTTTAGGAAAAAATTTATATTTAAAATTAAAAGTTCTAAAATCCACTGATTCAAAAATAACTTCTTTAAACGGGTTTAGAGAAGTTTTTGACATTGCACTTAAACTAGCTTGAATATCTACCGGTCCAAATGCGCTGGGTAATTTTGCTAGCGAGGTTCCAAGGGCAGTTGCGCTTTCCAATAAACCTGATAGTGCCCCCTGGCTGTCAAACGCACTACCACTTATTATTCCTGCTAAAGTACCCAGTTCTTTATTCGAATAATTCATGCTGTATTTAACTGTTGGTGGTCCGTCGACATAGAGTGCTATAACATCTGAAATTCTGTAACTGACGTCAGGCTTTAATATCTTTGATGCTTCTATTGTCTTCCCGGCAATCAGAGCAGCTGCTCCCCCTACCAAAACTGCTCCTCCAAAAGATACCGCACCTGTCTTACCGGCTCGAGCAAAAATTCTTTGTGTTAAACCGCCGACTATTAATCCAGTTGCAGCCGCTGTTGAACCAATACCTACACTGGCGATTTCTTCCTCTGTCAAAGTAGCTGCATTTGGGTTACCTTTTACCGCAAAAAGTCTTTTACCTTTGTCATATTCAGACTTTCCCCTTACATTAATATTAAATTCAATATAATGCTGAAGGTCGAGTGCTCCTAGGTCGTTGGGATATTGATACAGCTTGATACCAAATGATTCTTGCTTTCCTTCGAATTTATTCGAAGGATCATTATACTGCTTAAGCAGACGTTCGGATATGTCTTGTTGTAGGAGGGAGGTCGCCATTTTTTGATAAATAATAGAAAGCTATTATATTTATCCATGTACAAAGGTATATACAAAGGACATTATAGGATAGTAAACCCTTCGAAGTACAGAGGTGATCATAAAGATGTTATTTATAGATCTTCCTGGGAATTGAAATTCATGAAGTGGTGTGATTTGAACCCCTCCATTCTGGAGTGGGGATCTGAAGTTGTTGTTATACCCTACAAGTCACCTGTTGACAATAAAGTGCATCGTTATTTTGTGGATTTTTATATAAAAGTAAAGAGTAAGGCCGGTGATATTACAAATTATTTGGTGGAGATTAAGCCTGAAAAATTTACCAAACCACCTGAAATACCACAAAAAAAGACTAAAAAATTCTTACAAGAAGTGTTTATGTATGGTACTAATCAAGCTAAATGGAAGGCAGCAAATGAATACTGCGAGGACAGAAATATGAAGTTCTTAATATTGACCGAGAATGATCTTGGTATTACACCCCAATAAATATTAAATGGCATCTTCTAATCCTTTTCTAGATATAAGGGCAAGAGCAGGGGATACAAAACGTTCTCTGGACTGGTATCAACTACAGGTAAAAGCATTAACTTCGGCTGCTAGAAATCCAAACAAATTAATGCAAAACGCCCCCGATCTTACAACTCGTATAATGCCTGGGAAGATGTATATGTTTTTTTACGATGCTAAACTTAAAGAAAAACTACCGCATTGGGATATGTTTCCTTTGGTTTTACCTTTTAGAAAAGTTCCCGAAGGTTTTTATGGAATAAATCTTCACTACTTACCTTATGGAATGAGATTTAAACTTCTTGGCTCTTTACATAGATATGCTACCGATGATAAATTGAACGAGGAAACCAGGGTCAGAATAAACTGGGAAATTTTATTAAATTTATCAGGTATAGCGCCAGTAAAATCTAGCGTTAAACATTACCTTGATGAACATGTACAGTCTAGATTTTTAAATATTAAATACCCCGACTGGGTTGCAGCATCTTTACTACCTGTTGAACGGTTTGTTGGTGCTTCTAAACAAGAGGTATGGCGTAAAGCGAGAGAAAAATACTAATGGTAAAAGCTACATATAACTTAGAAGATTTTAGATCAGAAATTCTTAGCGGGATAGGTCTTGCTAGAACTAATAGATTTGAAGTTGATATTTTGCCCCCACATGTTCTAACTGGTACAGGATCGTATGGCGCCATCAGCAAATTTACCAGTATTTATGTTGAGCAAGCAAGCATTCCTCTACTTAATATCTTTGTAAAGCCTTTCAAAATATTCGGACCAACCTATCAAAGACCAATTACTTCTGAATATGGTGGAGAAGGTATATCAATAACCATGCATGTCGACAGAAATTATAATGTTAGAAAGTTTTTCGAAGACTGGATGCATAAGATAGTTGATCCTGATACTTTTACCGTTGGGTATCCTGCTGACTATACAACTACGGTTACTATAAGACAGATAGATGAGGTTAATGATGTTACATATAGTGTAAGTCTAATAGATGCATTTCCAAAAAATCTTAATTTAATGGATATAAATAATGCTTCATCTAATCAAACGCAAAGATTAAACGTTTTATTTGCTTACCGGTATTGGAAAAGAGACAACCCAACAGCTGCAGTTCAAGGGTTAAGAAATGAATTGCAGCCCCAGGTACCGGTACAAGAAGTTATTATCCCTAACGTAGATCTTCGAAGACAATGGAACTGGCAAACAGGATCGTTGGAAAATTCACCCGGGTCTGATTTACCCCCTGCAGCTTAATTATTAGGAGTCATAATGTCTTTACCAAAAATTAATACACCCATTTATGAATTGAAGCTTCCCTCATCAGGTAATACTATTAGATACAGGCCTTTTCTTGTAAAAGAGCATAAGATATTACTTACGCTACAAAATGCTGATAATTCAGAAGTTTCGAAAATTGTTGAAGAACTTGTCAGAGTGTGCACATTTGATAAATTAAATATTAGCATGCTTCCACATTTCGACATTGAATATATTTTCCTACATCTTAGAGCTAAATCCATTGGGGAAACTGTAGATGTGGTTGTTAATTGTGAATGCGGAAATAAAATTGATGCTAGTTTTAATATTGAGGATGTAAGGGTTGAAAAACCTCTCGAGCATTCTAACAAAATAAAGTTAAATGAAGAGTATGGTGTTGAAATGTCCTATCCAAAATTTAACGAAGTTGTCAAGGTTTTCGAATCTAATGACACAGAAGAAGTAATAAATTTAATTTTAAAAAATATTGTAGGGGTATTTGATAATGAAAATTATTGGAATATCAAGGAACAAACCAAAGAAGAAGTTGAGGAGTTTGTAAATTCACTCACCAAAGATCAGTTTGATAAGATAGAAAACTTCTTTGTTACCTCCCCCAAGATAGTACAACAAATTGAAACTGACTGTCCAAAGTGTGGTAGACATAATATTTCTCGTTTAGAAGGCCTGGGTAATTTTTTCGTATAACCCTTTCTCAAGATAATTTAGCCAACTATTTTACTTTAAACTTTTCACTAATGCAGCATCATAAGTATAGTTTAACTGAATTAGAAGAAATGATTCCTTGGGAAAGGGATATATATATTTCTCTTTTAATTGATTACATAAAACAAGAAAATGAACGTTTAAATATGCTTAAACAAAACGCAAAGTTCATGTAATGGAAAACAAAGACGAAAATTTTAAACAATTTTTAAAAAAAATTACCGAACAAAACAAGGCAGATCTTGTTTTACAGGCTTTTTCCGTTAAGTATGAGCGTGAAATAGCGAAGGAAGATGGCGATAGACGTGAAGAACAGCTTGATGAGTTAATTAAAGCGTCTAAAGAAACTAATGAATTTTTAAAGAAACTGGCCAAGCAGGTTCAAGATTCCTTAACAGGGGTAGAGAAAGGTGTTAAGATTCTGCCAAAGGAGCTTGCTAGTGAATTAAATACAAGACTTATTGATAATAAAGTTAAAGAAGAAGATAAGAGTATTAGTGAGCAGCTAAAAGAAATAGTAGGCGAGACAAAGTCTCTATTTTCCTCCATTGGTAGGGGTATAAGTAGCACCTTTAAGCTGGGAAAAGATTTACTTTCAAACCCCAGAGAAGTTTTTTCTTCTGGTGCAGGCAAAATAAAAGAAAAAATTGGTGCTGGTGTTGATTTTATTTCTGATATAGCTGGTGCGGAGAAAGGTTATACTGTTGAAAAGGAAAGATTTGCTAAGGAATATGTAAAGCAAGAAAAAGCTAAGGGTAGTGAAGTATCAGATAAAGATTTACTTACACGGGGTAAAGAAAAATTTAAGCAAATCACAGAAAAAGAAAAAGAATTTAAATCTATAGAAAAATCCATAAAGGAAAGTGAGCGGCAAGGGTTTGAACCGATAAAGGTAGATATTGAAAGATTAGAGAGTTTAGTAAAGGAAATAAAAGAAATTCGGGGAGGAATTCCTGCTCGCGCACCTGTAGGTCTTAAACCAGTAGAACCAGTATCTGCTAAACCAATAGAACCAGTAGAACCAGTATCTGCTAAACCAATAGAACCAGTAGAACCAGTATCTGCTAAACCAATAGAACCAGTAGAACCAGTATCTGCTAAACCAATAGAACCAGTAGAACCAGTATCTGCTAAACCA
>OGWC01000003.1_pt1 | contig 26121 bp, 20 predicted proteins | sample 1575941 | NCBI WGS metagenome assembly OGWC01 (sample SAMN07581552, study PRJEB24739) | freshwater metagenome | place: Singapore | collected 2015-04
TGTCTGCGTTCTCTTCAATAATCCTGTCCACATCTTCAAGCTTAGAGCGCTCAACCTTCTTCATGAGCGTGTTGTACTTCTTCTCTGTCCGGTCTTTGAGGTCGTAATAAAGATCCTCTTGTTTGCGCCCAACAGGGCCAGCAAAGAAACGTCCCACGCCAGGCAGGTCACGGAGCCTTGGGTCTACGCGATCTTCGGCAAGCATGTTAGAAGCAAACATGGTCAAGTAGCCAGCCGTTCCGAACATGCCACGGACCAGGTGATCCATTTCGATTGGCGAGAGAAGCCTCTTGTCCCCAACCGAAGTCAACCCACTGAGGACCTTTGCAGCCTCAGAGGTGGATGCGTTGTACTGCTCTGCAGCCTCCACGTTCTCGAGGTTGCGTGGGATGACGGTTGAGCCGCTCCAGAAGTTTCTGTTTATAGCAATTTCAAATGCCGGCTTTAGTGCAGAAGGAGCTGGCGTAGGACCGAGCAGAGAATCAAGAGCTGCTTCTTTGAGCGCCGTCTTGAGTCGTGTGCCATCCACTTCGGTAGCCGTTCCTTCACGGATGACCGTGTTGTAAATCATCTCGGGCATGGCCTTGAAGATAAATGCTGCCGAGGTGTTCATCGGGATCAGGATCGTTTCACCAAACATGGCCTTCGATCCAGGGATCACCAGGTTGCGCAGACGGGTCTGATCATCAAGCTCTTCGTACTCTTCGGATCCAGCAACAATCATTGAATAACCTATTACTGGTGTGGCAAGCAAGCTGCCTACTGCTGCCATCATAGCCAAGGCTTTCTTGCGGCTCATGCCCTTGAGGCCACCACCGGCAAGCGCCTGTGCAAGCACGTTTATGCTCTGAGCGTAGGCGTTCATAAACGCCACGTTCCTAGCCAACCACTGTGCTTCACGGGATGCTCCGCGTTTCATAAAGTCGATGATGTTATTTGCCTGAAGAAGCGCTTGTGTCTCGTCACCGGTTTCTTTTAAAACTCGGTTGTAGATTGCACGACGCTGAGCAAAGTCAGAAGCGTCTCCAATCTTATCCAGAAGATTGACAACCCTTGAGAACGCGCTTTGATTTATCAACCCAATCTCAATCTTGAGCTGGCGCTCTGGAGATCTGGCCAATGACTGGAAGCCACCGATTCCATAAGACTTTAGCTTTTGAACGATTGGATCGTTGGGAGTCAGAGACATCAAGAATGATTGGAATACGCCACCAATTAGAGCCACTGGGTTACCAACCCCAGTCACCCACGCAGCGGTGGGTGCGTCCTTCAAGACCTGCGCCATCTGGAAGAATGGGTCTGTCGTGATGCCTCGACGGAATATGTTCTCAAAGGCAGCAATGATTCCGTTCACCGGCAGATCAAGATTCTCCATTCCAATTGAAGCCGCAGCCACTAGAGGATCTGTGATCTCAACCGTTACGCGACGCCCATTGATCAGAGCCTTTACGCCAACGCTTCCATTTGGGAGTGGGCCCTCCCGTGGGGCGACCTTGATCCTGCCATTTGCGTCCCTTGCCGCATAGTCCTCAATGATCCGATTGTTTGCGTAGTTACGCATTACGTTCTTAGTCAGCAACAGAACGTTGTGAAGCATGTTTCCCAGTCACGATACAGTTCGGTTCTGCCCTTACCAAATCTGCGCTCACGGGGGACATTTGCCAATCCACGAACCGCTCCACCAGTGGGCTCATGGATGTCTAAGGCATCATCCATAACCCGGTACCAAGGCACATAGTCTTTAATAGCCTTAAGTCTTTGATGGCGGTCCTTAGACAAAATGCCAGCAAAGCGCATCATGTCTAACATGTTCCTGTTAACAGCGGTCCAGTTAGTCATCATGTCTGCAAGCTGCGGAACCTGCTGCTCAAAGTCAATTGCTTCATCAATTGCGACGTCATCAATTACGGCGATCTTGCGCTTTTGTCCTTTGGGTCCGGTAACAGTGACCTCAAGAATGTCCCCTGCCGCATCTTTCTTTAAGAAACTCGGAGGAATCTTGTCGTAGGCACGGATGATCTGCTCTACCTGCTCCCACGTATCTTGTTTGGCTTCTGGTGTAAGAGCATTTTGATAGTCAGCCTCGGCCTTTTGATACTCATCCTGAATAGACCGGGCACGTTTGGCCTCAAAATAGGTATTGACCAAGTTAGCTGCTCGCTGCTCGCCAAGCATTTTAATAATCTCTGCTTTGAGACGAACAATATTGGCCAGTGAATATTGATCATCAACCGCCTGAAAGAGTTGGGTAGTCGCATTAAAGATCAACCTTCCTTTCATAATGACCTGTGTTCCAATGTGTCCAGCGTGCATGGCCATCGTGGCATACACGGAGGCAGCAACCTTTTGGTTTCCATCACGGAGCTGGCCGTTGTAGCGAGAGAAGTCAGCAGCGTCCAGTCCGCTTCCAAACCACTGGTAATCAATTTGAGCTTTGGTTAGTTGACGGTCTACCGATCCAATCAGATTAGACGCTGTCCCAACGGGATTGGTAACAGCATTCTTTGCGGCCTCAGCAGAAGCCTGGGCAGCGCCAAGCATGGCGTCTTTGACTGGCGTAGAAGTCTCATAAGGAGTATCAGGCCGGTCATACTTGTTCATGTAATCATCTACATCATCTGGCAGGGCATTGAGAATCCGCTTCTCATAGGTCCCGTCAAGAATCATGTCATCAACCATTGAATAGTCTGTGCGATCACGATTTCCGTAAGCAACTTCTTTAAAGATTCTGTGAATGTCGTATCGGTTATCAAAACCAAAGACCTTCTTAAGCCCCTCAAATAGACGGCGGATAGCAGACTTAAACCTTTCCCATGCTGGGCCAAGCCGAGCAGCCATAAGGTTTTCAGCATTAACTGCCCAGAACTCTGATGGGCTTACAAACTGATAGAAGTCCCGGCCAGGCAGGAGTTTGACGGCTTCAGCCTTGTTTCTCTCTGTTGGGTTGTCCATGAATTTTTGGACCGCATCAAAGAACTTCTGGAATTTCTCCCGATCTTTTGCGCCCGGTGCCAAATGCTTGCGCATAGCATTCTTAATTGCAGCTGCCCACGCATCGATCAGAGCAATCTGTTGATCTGCGGTCATCATCTGCTCAAGAGCGTGAGTCAACTCATGCCTGAAAGTCCCAGGGTTCTCAATCCCAGAAGTTCCCTTGTAGAGAGAAATAATCCGATTAAAAGCATCAAAGCTTCCGGCTACACCACGCTCACCTTTGGGTGTTCTTACCGAAAGCATTAGACCCTCCAAAAGATTGGGGGCCTTGAGGTATGCGGCCTGAATAACAGCCAAGACTTCTTCGCTAATATTGCCTTTGTCAAACTCTTGCAGGGCTTTTGCCAAGAATGCTTCGGCGCTGTCTCTTCTTTCAGCAGACGCGTCAATGGCCTCTTTGTATTCTCTGGAGAGATCATCAATTAAGGTCAACTCTCTCTGAAGACCAATAGAGACCTGGCCCTTCTTGATCTTTCCAACAATTCCCTCTCGACGGCGACGCAAACTAGCATACTTGCGGATTACATCTTCACGGATTTCTTGAAGTTTGTCTTTGTCTTTGGCTGTGCGAATTTGATCAATAGTTATTGTAGTATCAATGTCAAAAAGAAAGTCTTCCTTGGTTCCATAAACAGGATTTTTAGCTAAGATTAAATTGCCAATCTGAATAACCTCATCAGCTGACACGACTGGCATTGTGGTCCTGCGATCATAGAAGTACGCATGACGAATTGGATTAAATCCAACCTGAACATAAGACGGATCATTAAACGCAGCCCGAGCTTTCTTAAAAGCCTCATCGGGAGTTAGGCTGACATAGCTTCCCTCTATAGTTTGAAGCTTGTCTTTAAATTTACCAACTGCAATTTCCAAAGTCTTGGATTGATTTCCAATAGCAAATTTGGCATTCTTTAAAGCTGCAACGCTTCGATAGCTTAAGATGTTGTCAGCCCTTGGAGAAGTTACGCTTGGCTTTGCTTCATGGATTGCCACAACAAAAGTGTTATTTTTTTCAAACGCTGGGATGTCTAAACGAAGACCGACCTTTGTGCCGCTTGGCAAGTCAATGTTTGCTCTGGATCGTTTATTTGAATCAAGCGCATCAGAAACTTCTTTGTTAGTAGCTGGAGTTGGAACGCTCTCATAAACAAAGATTGGCTTAAAACGATTAACTGCTTCATCGTACTCAGCCTTAGTAATCTCTCCACGCTTAAGGCGTTCTGCCAAGATGGCTAATTCTGGAGACCAACCCTTTTGAATTTTCTTCTTGGGCGCATCTTCTTCGCCAAAAAGATTGCCTTGATCTAAGCTGAATAAAAACTGACTCTTTTCCCCAAACACAGGGTTCTTGGCCAACACCATGTCGCCAATCTGAATGATTTGACTGGCGCTGATCACTGGCATCGTGGTCTTGCGATTCCAGAAGTAAGAATGGCGGAATGGATCAAACCCAACCTGAACATAGTCTGGGTTATTCATAGCAGCCTGAGCCATGCGATAAGTCTCTTCAGGGCTCATGTTGACCAACTCACCCTCAATAGTCTGTAGAGAGTTTTTCTTTTTACCCGCCGCAATTTTGAGCGTTTCTTCTTCCCTTCCAACTGCAAACTTTGGATTGTTAAGAATTACGGTGCTTTGATATGACAATGGTTTTCCAGCCGCAGGAGATGTGACCTTGGGCTTTGCCTCGTGAAGAACCACAACTGCAACCTTGTGCCTTGTCTTGGCGTCAATATCAATTCTAGATCCGACCCTTGTCCCTTCTGGGATTGGGGTGTTGATCTTTTGGCGTTGAGTTACATTCAACGCTCTGGACATCTCGCTATCCGTAGCCGGCTGTTTAGCGCTAGTAAACACATAAATCGGAAGATATTTGTTTACAGCTGCATCATATTCTTGTTTGGTGATCTCATTGCGTTGAAGTTTTTGAGCAAGAAGTGTAAGTTCCTCGGATCTGCCGGGAGGAATTCTAAACTGAGTCTCAACGGGACGGTCTTCTGCTGGCTCCGCTCCAAACAGGTCTTCTTGCCCGGGCTCAAAAACTCTAGTGTCAGGTTGTGACAATCGTCCAGACAGAATAGGTTTTTTAGGAACACGAAGGAAGTCAAACAGTTTTGAAGTGTCTGGGCTAACTGTTCCGGGTCTATCAGACGGAAAAAGAAACTTGGTTCTATAAGAAAAAAGTTCTCTAAATGGTTTTGTCTTTCCATTTTTTTCAATCAACACACCATCTTCAACAAATGGAGCCACTGCGGTAAGTGCTTCTTGGTTTCGAGACGCAACCAAAAGTCTACCGCCCATATTTGTAATGGCTAGTTTAAACAACATGCGCCTGACTTGACCCATCTCTCTGCCAATAAGGTCTGAGTTTGCTATAGAAGTAATTCCAACAACCTGAAGGTTTGCATCAATTGCAATAACAACCATTGACTCAGGATTTTCGTCAACCTTCTTGGCCATCTCAACCGGATTAAAAACCTCCCCTATATTTCCATAGGTTTCAATCAGCTTTTTCTGCCCCATATCGCGGGCAATTTTCAATTGCCGCATGTCCTCATCAATTAAGCCAAACTCATTTGTGTTTAAAACAATGTGACCATTGAAATCAAGACCCAGCATCTTTGCATTAAATCCTTTAGTCAAAGATATATCTGCGTTACTAAACTCAACGTTGCCACTTGGATGGTTATGCAGCATCCAATAACCAGAGGCGCCAACTTCTTTAGCGGCCTTTTGAACTAACTTTAAATAATTGTCTGCGTCTTCGCCAAGAACCGCCCTAGACGATCCTGGCAGTCGGCTTGTAATACCAAGCTGGGAGACGATGTTTCCATCTTTGTCTGTAAAGAACAGACGGAAGGTCTCAAATCTAGGGTGTCGGTAAACCTGTGAAAGAACTGCTAGATCTTCATAGTTGTTTATTTTTTGTCCGACGAGGTTGACTCGCTGTCTTGCTGCGTAGTCGTCTGAGAGGGCCAGCCCGAGTATGGTGTCGGTGGACTGTAGGTCATCCACGGTGGACACGGCGTCCCGTCGGGCAGCTTCTCCGGCTGGATTGTCTTCGCTTGATTCAATAGGGCCGTCTTCAAATAGTCCAAGCTGACGCGCATTTTGTGCCTTCTTCTTTGTTAGTTGAGATGGGGGAGGAAGCTGACTGAGACCCTCCGTGCCAAACAAGTCCAGAGTTACACCCGCTCTTTCGGGAGCCGGTCCGGGCATGAGTCGGAAGCCTTCTGCCTCTTTTTCTTGTCTAGTTTTTCTTGGGGGTTGTTCTGGGGGCTCTAAACCAAGACTTAAGGTTTCTGGCTCCTTAACTTGAAATCCCTGATCTTCCTCAGGTATTCCAGCTGCGCCGGGTTCAACCTTCCCTTTAACATCGCTCGGAGCAACCCCTGCCCTTTCGGCTGCTGCCACATCTTTCGCACCTGTTTGTTCATCTCTTGCTTCCTCTAAAATTTGTCTTCGCTCTCGCTTGGGCTCTACTCCAAAAAGCCCCTCTTCTGGTTTGATAGATTCTTGATATGCAACTTCTGCTGCAGTACGAAGCGCTTCTATAGCCGCTTTATTGCTTCGAGGATTTTGTGCAAACAAAGAAACAATGATCCGAGTATCTGGATCAACTGTCACATCCATTTGATTAGCAATGTCTGTAAGCTTTAGACCCTTGCGCTTGCCACTGATTATGATTTTTGCCGCGTCTGAAATAATGGGCCGAATGTCTAAGTTTCCAGCGCCTTCAAGTTTTGCCATTTGTGGAGCAACTTGAGCAAGAGCGCTGATAACAAGCTTTGCCTCAGGGTCATCTGTCTGAGCAAACATTGCAATCAAGTCATCATCTTGATATGCCCTAGCAAAGATAGCGTTTTCAAGACGCTGACGAGCTTGTTTGGTCGGCAGATTTCTATCTACAAGTTTTGCTCTTTCTTCAACTGGCTGGGCATTGATAAATTGAGCTAAAGATTGATTGGTAATCTCTCCCTCTTCATCAAATTGGAGAGTTTCAAAGTCAACACGATTTAGATCATTTTTTGCTTGCTCAACAGGAGAGAGTTCTAGCTTCTCGCTCAAATTGAGTTCATCGCCAATGTCTTTAGTTAAACTTTCATCTGGCATTACCCGAACCAGAATGGGTTTTTTCATATTAGCAATTACATCTGGAGATACGCCGTGAAGATTGCTATCGGCGGAAAGGTCTTCCACATATTTATTAGCAGTGCCAAGATTAAAAGACTCTCTCAGTCCTGTGACCCGACCATTTCCTGCAATGGCTCTAGCGCCTTGAACGCTCTGGTCTCCATATGTTGGATTGGGTCTTCCAGAAATATCGTTTGATGTAATAACGTCATCAGCTTCTACAACTGCATACTGAACAGGAATTTTTCTGCCACGAGGTGTTGTGACGCTATCGGCTCTGCCAAGTTGAGCTTCTGGGATTGTGGCCATGGCAATGATTGGCGCACCATCTGCAGTCCTAGAAAATCCCGCTCGACTATAGTCTGGGGCTTTAGCAATTGACTGCATTTGTTGGACCGAGGCCGTTCCAGATCTATCTCTGTTTTGAAGAATAAACTCTGGTTTTTTTGTTGGCTCTACAATTTCTGTTGAAACTTTGGTTGGAGCAACGGCTTCAATAGGCTCAGCCGGAATTAATGTTGCGACAGGCTGCACAGGCGGCTGCGCTGGCTGCACAGGAGGTGATACCGGAACAGTCTCTTCGTCTGTATCTAGCGTAAGCGCTTCAAATGCTGACTCTGGAGCAGGTGAAACAGGTGGCGTAACAGGTGGGGCCGGTGGTGGCGCAGGAGGTTGCGTTGGCGGAGCAAGAGTAGGCTCGATACGAACAGGACGAGCAGTAGGAGGAGCAGTCGGGGGAGCCGGAGGAGTGGGCCTGGCAGCCTCAATCTCTTTTGCCTCTCTTAGTGCAGACGTTACCTCAAGCGGAGCGGTAGCTGCACCAGCAAGGGCTTCTAACACAACATCTGCAGGTCGGTCTTCGCCTGTGGCTTGTTGTGCCAACAACTCCCCACCAGCACCACCAGCAGTTTGAAGAGCAAGTTCTTTACCCCATGCCGCGATAGTAGCTTTTTTAGCGGCATCACCAGAGAGCTTTCCAGTACCAATTAATTTATTAACTGGTTTTAAAAATCTTCCTGCCATGCCCATAGTGATTGCATCAAAACCACCTACAATTAATCCTCGCTTAGCTCCCTTATCTTTAATTTCTTCCATAATCTTTGGATTACGGAGGGCTCTATCAATAGCGAATGCATCATTTAAAGCTACACCCTTTTCTTGAAGCACATCTGCCATGACGGATCCATACTCTAAACCGGCAGACCCAACAAACGCGGCAGCGCCAGCAGCAAGGGGTCCAGCCGGAGCAAGAGCAAGAGATGGGGCTATCAATGGAACGGATGTTGCAACAGAGTCTACTAACATTGTGAAAGTGGCTCTTGGATTTTTGAACATCTCAGAGATCACATCACCATACGTCTCTGCGGAGCTAATCTTTTGCATCCCCTCTTGGATAGCCATGGATGGGGCAGCAGCTTCTCTTTGGCGGGCGTTTTCTTTAAGATTAAAAGCCGCACCTATTGGATCAATTGCGCCGGCTTGTAATAACAAAGATGTCGCTACATCTCCGTAATTTGCATCTACTCGTTTCCCTACATTTTTAAATGCTTCATAAGTCCATTTAACAGGATCTTCTCTAAAATCTGTTTCAGGAACGCCTTTAAGTTCACCAAACTTTTTTACCCTTTCTTCAACTTGTTCTGGCGTGTATTCTTCAATAACTTTTGGAACAAACATCCCACGCTTTTGAGCTTCAGCGGAAATATCTTTCCATTTGACCGAGGGAAAAGCTTTTTTAACTTGAGACTCAGAAACACCTTCTTGAAGATAATTGACCGCATCGACCACTGCCTCTTTATAAGTCATTGGTTTTTCTTGGGCCGGTGGCTTAGGTGCTTGTGTTAGGTCCCTAGTTACAGGACTTCCAATTACAGACATGAGGCTTTCTTCGGGAGACAAAATCGGTGACTCTGATGCCGCTGAAGTTACAGGCTTAGTTGCTGGCACGACCTGCCACTCATTCCCAACTAGAAAAGCAGTCTCCCCGGTCTGCGGGTTCTTTGCTATTTGCTCAGGCTTAACCCACTGGTTGTTGTAAAGAAAAACATACTCACCAGTCTGGGGATTGTAAGCACGCTGCATTTAAGTCGCCTTATGATTATTCCGTTACAAAACCTTTTGGGGGCGGCGGAGCAGATTGAGCAGATGAACCACCGCTACTTGCTGGTCCTGATGATCCCCCTCTTGCGCTTTTCTCAAAATCTTCAATCCACTTTTTCCTTACTTCTGCTGCTTGTGCTTCTAGTTGTGCTTTTTTCGTTGGATCTTTTTCTTTTTCTGCATCCGCAATAAGCTTGGTATATTTTGTTTTTTGTCTGTCGAGTGGGTTAGGTTTATTAAATTCTGTCGTTGCCAATGTAGATGGAGTCCTACCTTCTGTTGTTTGCCTAGTTTGAGCGCCCAACAGCGAAGCTTCAGCGGTAACTGCTCTTGATTCAAGAGCGCGGGTCATTACAACATAATCCCTTCCAGACTTTGCTCTTACGTTAGCATCTTCCTGCGGGGTCAACTTTCTTCCTAATCTTGCTTCTTCGGCCATCACATCGTTGTTAATAAATTCTTTCATGTCTGTTGTTCGGGCCGCTTGAATCCGAGCAATATCTCTCTGACCTTCGAGTTGCGCAGCCTGCCTCTCGTCGGCAGTCTGAGCCTCATATGCCTTATTAAGAGCAGCGAGCTTTTCTGCCCTAGATCTTCCAGCAAGGCCGGCTAGTCCTTTAGCAACATCAAGTTCTTCTGCCTCTTGCCTGGCTTTAGCAGCTTGGTATTGCCCAAACGCTTGCTTGCCAGATTCTCCAGCCGCCACAGAGAAATATGGGCTCTGTGTTCCAAGCATTCCAAGACCAAATTGAAGGAGTGCCTCATTTGCAATGTTACTTCGGCGCCCTTCAAGTGCGGCTTGTCGTTTTAAAAGAGCTTCGCGGTATAGCTTAGCCTCTTCATCTTCTCCGCCAAATTCTTTTTGAAGGTTATAAAACTCTTCATAACGATTCCGAAGACTGCGAGGACTGCCTCTTAAACCAAAATCTGCTTCAGTAAGACCAACTTCATTTAGAAACTGTGAATTCAGCCCCCCATTCGCCATAGCCACAATACCTCCGCCAGCCATGCCTTGGAACATATCAGGACGCATAGGGACTGCTGGGAGACCGGCCATCTGTTCTTGAAACACCGACCCCTGTGCCGGAGGTTGAGTATTTGCAGCTACGATCCGGTCGATAGCCATCTTAGCCATTAGGGCTTTAGTTGGATCAATCTTTCCCTGAGCAGTGTCCATCTTTAACTTGTTCAGGTTTGTCCCGTAACGAGTAATTAACTCGCCGACTGAAGGATCAGTGACTTTGTCTAGTCTACGCTCAAGTTCAGCAATGCTCATTACTTGCCTCCACCCAACATGTTATACAGGCTCAGGCCCGTCAGGCCAAGTCCGGTTAATTGAGATGCGAATGACGGGGGCGGTGTGGTTGTTGTCTGAGTTGTGCTTGTGGTCGGAATACCACGCAGCAGATTAGAGAGTTGACCCACTTGAGTCTGACCGTACTCTGCTTGCTGCATAAGTGCCGAACGCTGTGCGTCAAGCTGCTGCTGTTGAATCGCCCGCTGAAGATCACCAAACGCGCCTTGAGTTTTAAGGATGTCAAGTTGTCCAGCAAGTTGTTGAGTCCCGAGCCCGCCGAATGTAGACGCTAACCCCCCGAGTCCTTGTGCGGCTGCTTGTCTTTGTTGCGCAGCTTGGAGAGCAGCTGCTTGATTTGCTCTTTGAGCCTCAAGACTTTGTCCCGCACCCAACTGCTGAACCCCGAGAGCGGCTTGAAGATTTGCTTGAGACGTTCCCATTTGAGCCGCACGGTCTCTTTCAAATTGTGCTTGAGCATTTGCATATGCCTCCTGTAAACCTCTGGCTTGAATATCACCGAGTTGAGTCCTAAGACCAGATTCACGCTCGCCCTGTAAAAGAGTCTGACGTGCTCCACCATAAGTACCCTGCCGTGCTGCCGCAAGGTTCTGTCCTAACTGAGCCTTCTTAGCCGCATCAATCGCAGCACGCTGCTGGGCATCAATAACAGCCGTTTGATAGGGCGACATGTAAGCCTGAGCTTCTGCCGCAGTAAACTGTCGAGCAGGGCCCATCTGATAAGTTGTTAATTCAGGAGCGGCAACCCCCATAGCCTGAAGATTTTGTAACGACTGCATTCCTGCAGCGGCCTGTTGAGCGGCCTCAGTCCCAATACCAAACTGACCCGGAATCCCTAAACCTGCTAGCTGAGTACCAAGTTGTTGTTGAAAAGGCGACATCCCCGCAACCTGACCCGCTCCCATAAGACCAGCTTGATACACCGGAGCATACTGCGCAGCATATGCGGCTTGGCCTGTTAGACCCCCAGGAAAGATTGCGCCAATACCACGCTCAATTAGGCCGGGTACGGCTGGCTTACCTTCTTTTTCTGGAACACCAACATAAAATGGTTTTAGAGCCTCTGGTATAGATGACTCAATAGATTGAACTTGTTGGACCATGTCTGTTCCTTAGGCTGGCATCAGCCGATTCATTTTAATTTCGGGCGGTTGTTTGGTGGTCCCATGGCGTGCAGTTCTCACACGATCCATCATGCCGTAGAGGCGCTTAGCACCTGCACTGCTAGAACCATTTCCAATATCTGCTACTACGTCGGCTGGAATAACAAACTCTCCATCAGCTAGACGAGCAGGCTGTGTTCCATCTATTGTAGCCGGGATACTGTCGCTCATGCCATCCCCACCACCAGCTAACATGCGAGGCTGATTTACTGGTCCAGTCATACCACCATCAGCAAGGGCGATTAAACCTCCTGTAGCAACATAGGTTGGATTAGTGTATCTAGGTCCAACTCGACCAAGCGTTCTACGTAAAAGCTCATCCATTTGCTCTTTATCTTCTTTTTGCGCAAACAATATGGCATCTGCTTCTTGTTTAGCTTTAATTGCTTCGTCTGCTGCTTCAGATGCCGTGTAAGTACCAAACGCACCACCAAGTCTTTGCTCCATAGTTGCTGGCGGGGCTTTAGTAAATGCATCTGAAAGATACTGTGTTGGGTTTTCTCCAAAAGCCTTTAATTCCTTGCCAGCAGATTCAAAAAAAGATGTTTTGGGTTGAGAAACAGTGGGAGCAGGCACAGCAACTCCTTTTCCTCCAGGCCCAGAGTAAGAGGATGGCAACGATACATCTTTATCTATGTTTGGAACATTAATTGGGGTATTTGGGGTAGCTGGTGTAGCTGGGCCAGTGTAGGAGGAAGATAACGATATATCCCCGCTGCTAGGAATTGTAACTGTTGCCGGAGTCACCATAGATGATGTGGCTGGACCGGTGTAAGAAGATAATAGTGATACATCTCCACTACCAGGAATTGTTACTGTTTCTCCAGACGGCACATACGACCCTGTTGATGAAATTGGCTTAGTAGCTCCTCCTAGTGCTTCTCCTACTTTTGCTCCAGCATAAGTCATGATTGCAGATTGAATACCTCGCTTAAAGTCAAACGCTTTGCCGGGAGTAGAAGCACCAGCCAATGCGCCAGAAAGAGCAATTCTTGCAGGCAGGCCGATACCAGGAATAAACGGAAGAATAAAGCTTGCAGCCTTAAACAGCTTCTTCCAGCTAAATCCGTACTCAGGCAGTCCAGTTTTTGGATTGATCGTGCCAGATCCACCCATGGCCTCTAGCATCTTGGCCTCAGTCGGGTTAATGTGAGCTAATATCGTATCACCGTTGCGTCCTTGTTGACGCAGTTCTTCTGCATACCCATACCGTGCGGCATCGGCTAGACCACCTTTGGCGTAGTAATAATTAAGAGGACGAATGTCTCCTGTAGCTGGCCCACCAGCAATAATCCCAGGCAACCCGTATTCCTTACCCGTGCGGCCTTGACGGATCATAAGATCACGCATAGCCATTCTCTCCATTTCTGGAGTCATACGGGCGCGAGCTTCTTTTTCTGCTTCTTCCAACCCTTTTCCAAAGACAACATCGCGCCGGTACTCATTAATCATGAACCGACCAGTCTCAGGGTCGATATACTCAGAAACATCAAACGTAGACCCAAGCTCAGATGGGGTGTACTTCTTCATCGGCTCAGGCTTAGACTCCCCACCCTCGGCAAAGTACTGAGGGGATCCAGTAACCGGACCACCCGCGTAACGAGAAATTAAACCACCCTGTCTTGCTGCACCATCTCCAGCATCTCCAGCATCTCCAGCATCTCCACTGTCCCCACCACCTGTATCTACAGTGCCCACAGTAATTGGCGTGGTTGTATCTACAGGTGTTCTAGCAACAGAACCTAGTGCTTGGATTGATTTATTAGGGAACATCGCTCTTGCCGCGATCAAGTCGTCGGTTGTAATACCATACGTGCCCATCTCGCTTAATATGCGGTTAGGGTCAATACCTGTGTCAAGAGCAGCGGCGATATTTTCGTAATACTTAGGAGCGCCAATACCACCTGCTTTCGTAGCAAAAGCAAGGCCACCTGTGATCGGTGCCTGCTGCATAACGGGGCTTGGCAAGACTTGGGTGGTTGGCCTCTGTGGCATAGCTGCAAATAAGCCAGTATTTTGTGCTACAGCTCTGTCGTAATCTGCTAAACCAAAGTTTGTACCAAGAGACCGGTTAAATAAGTTAGTTGTCTGCTCAGGAGTCAGACCCAGATTGCGCGCATACTGAAGGCCACGAGTGGTCGCCATGACATCATCAACACCACCAGCGTAGATGTAATCCTTAAACGCCGCTTCTGGAGTCGGGGCCGCAGTTGTCTTTGGTACACTAGATAGGGCTCTTGTAATGTCTACATCACTAACACCATACTGTTCTTTAGCAGCAGCAATAGCGTCTAAAGTGGGGTTTTTCTCTAAAAATGTGCGGATATTTTCATAGTACTGGGTAGGTCCAAGACCAATTTCAAACGCCGTACGTAACCCTTTAGACATCTGTTCAGCACCAAGAGGAGCAGTTCTAGCTCCAAATGTCTGCTTACCCGCATCTAAAGTTCTAAACGCAGTTTCAATTGGAGGCGCTGTGGCACGCTCAGCCAACAGAGGCGCATATTGCCCAGCCATCCGCAATTCGGGAGGTAGTCTAGAAAAGTCAGTTCTGGTGGGCTGAGCTGTTTCTGTAGGGCCAGTTGGCTGTTGAGTCGTTGTTTGTTGAATCTGAGAAAGATTTTGTAAGCCGCCAACAGGAGCTGGATTGCGCAGGTTATACGCAAGAGTCTGTAGCTCAAGAAATTGTTCAGGGCTGCCAATCCCTCCAGGGAGCTTGGCGTTTGCCGCAGCCATAATTTGAGCATCTGTGTACCCAGCAGACTTTAATAAGTTGTAATAACGCGCTTTTGAAGTAGCGTCTGTGCTGGAAAATTTTGTAGGGTCAAACCAAGGATATTGATCGGTTATGGTTACAATATCGTTTGTGCCGCCACCGATAAGAGTGTCGTTCCCATCACCACCGATAAGAGTATCATCAATTACATTTCCGGCTCGCAGCCTAGCTGCTAACCCAGTTAACTCACTCCATTGGGCATCTGTTCCGGCACCACCAGGAATTTTTGCATTGGCAGCTGCTTTGATTTGGGCGTCCGTATAACCAGCGGCCAATAACTGATTGTAGTACTGTGCTTTAGATGTCGGGGTGGTACCCAGCCGAGATATGTCAAACCAGGAATACTGGTCAACTACAGTGTCGTTGTTAGCGTTGTTTGTTACTGTGTCGGTGGTATCTGTAATTACAGTGCTAGTTCCATCGCCTGTGGTGAGGTAAGGCTGAGCAATTTTTTCTAAGGCCGCTAGATCATCCACAGCGTCGGCCGCGTTACCTTTATAAAACTGCGCAATAATTGCTGCATCAATATCAGCGTCTGAATAACCCCTGTTGCGCAACGTAGCATAAGACTGTGCTTTTTGTTCAGCGCTACTTGCTGCGATTGATTGAGGAAATACGATGGGTGATCCAGGACCGGCATTGGCCCCTCCGCCTGTCTGAAACCGTTTAATTCCCATTAATCCATTCATGTGTAACCTACGCTATAGTGACAGTCGGAGCCGACCCGACAATGGATAAGGTGCTGGCAGAGGGGGGTACAGTAACCCCGATTGTAGGCGCAACGCCGGAAATAGACAACCTATCAGGCAGTGATACAAAGAATCTCTTCGGCAAGGCCCCGACGAAGTTAACTGTCAGGATAACCGATGGGATCTCCGGTCTGGTAGGGCTTGTCCCCGCCGCATAATGTTGCAGGTAGACATCTGTTGACTCCCCCCACCAAGCAATCTCTAGATAATCGTCCTCGTTAACACTAAATATACCTGTGATAGCGGGAACTGAATGCCCCCAGATACCTACACTTTTTCTTGCCGGGACGTCGAATCGGGTGTTACTGAGTGGGTAATTGGTTCCATTACTCTTTGCCCAGACCTCAAACTCTTTGATCTGGTTGTTTTGGTTTGTGACTTGAAGGGTAAAGGTTACTAGGTATTCCCCCGGGTATGCGAACCTGATCTTACTGTTGTCTTCTACTGAGATGCCTTGACTGGTAATAATTTGATTGTAAGTAATCAGATTCTCAGAGGTCGTTCCTGCGTTGGTCTGGTCCTGATTCGACATTAACATGGCGTAGGGCATCTCCAACCCACTGCCAAACCCTGAAATCGTTGCGCCAGAGATGTCCCCCCCGGCAAAACTACCCCCGATAAACTCATTTGCCGTGTAAGACTGCGCCTGCTGGGGGGTCAGGGAGTCAAGGATATTAAAGTAGAGTCGGAGCGCACGGATGAGTTCAGCCTGTTGACGCTGGTCATAATCCATACCCGGGATCGGGAGTGCAGGCGCACGGAACCCTGTGAAGGCCATTTATCTTCTGCCATCCAGACGCGCATCCAGTCGAACCGAACCCAGCTGCCACTGAACCCCTAAATCATCAGATGCGATTTTAAACGCCATCTGTCTTCCTCTGGCACGGACAAAGACCTGACTTGTGTACTGATCTACTGCAGTCTCAATGACTGGCTGAGAGTCTGTTGCGTCGTTAGTGTAGGCTGTTCCCGGGAACCTTTTGGGTTTTATGGTTAGTGTAACTTCTGGCGCCGCCGCAGTGGAGTTATTAAAGTTAATATCAGGCAGCATCCGGCGGGTCAGCATAAACTGCTCCCCATCCCCAAGGTCAAAATCTGAAGACTGAATGTAAGAATCCATTGCCGAGGTGTCGTCGTTTACACCAACTTCGTGTTCATAGAGGTACCCTGTTTCCGCATTTTGAAGTGTAGAAGCTCCGATGGGGTTTCCACGAAGCGCTGTATCAAGCCATGCTGTACGGACAATCGTACCGTAGTACCATGCGTTTTCTAGGTGGTTGTAGATGACGTACCGGTCGTTCCAGTTGGAGGACGCACTTGGATAGAACCACCAGATTTCGGTGAAGCCTTCGTTAGTCCCAGAAATAATCTGATCCGCCTGATCAAAGTTGAGATTTTGGAATACATGTTGCCTCAGTGTGGTTGGAAGTGTTTGAATCTGGCCGTTGTAGACATAGAACTTGTCCTGCCCCATCCAGTAGGTGACGTTATTAGCCGTGGCGACCGCCCGGGGGCCGATGATTGAGATGTTGTCACCTAGCTCTTGAAGTGAGAATACGTCTGTGGTTCCGGTGTATTGAAGAGAATACAGGCTTGAGTTGGTCCAGACTAAGATTTCTTGACGAGTTGCCAGCCCACGGACGATCTGTGAACCACGGGATACACGAATGAATCCAGCCGAGTTTTGATTGGTTGGGTTCCATACCTGAGGTTCATCCTGATTGGCCCATCGGATTAAAAGAGGGTCAAAGTCTGTACTTAATCCTCCAAACGGCTGGCACCCTAAGGCAAGGACATGTTTGTCGTTCTGGGAGATAAGCACCTGCATGGCTGTTGTAGGAACTGAGTTTGCTCCTGTAAGAGAAGACAGAAGAACAGCCGGAGTCCCCAGTGCAGTCGCAGGGGCGGTTAAAGACCCCCGCTCCCAGTAGTAGATCGCTCCGTTCCTGATGTTCATAATCAGATCATTATCGAAGTTATCAAACCACCAGTCTCTTTGTTGGAGGTTAATTGGCGTAGATCCACCCAAACCCCAGCCCGGAGAGCCATAACCCCCGGTGCCCCATCCGTAACCAAATGTTGTTAAGGCATACCCCGGAGAGATTTGACATTTGATTACAATTGCGTTGCCGCCTCCGGTTGTGGTGCTTGTGGCTGCGGTCGTAACTGTGATGGTAAAAGTGTTTGCGTTTGTAACCGTGACTTCGTGTTCAGTATTAATCTGTGTATTCGGCACTCCGCCCGGATTCCCTGTTACGCCGGAAATTATGACAAAGTCACCTGTTGTACACCCGTGGGCTGTGACGTTGATGTTGACTGTAGTCGAGCCGTTGGTTGTGCCGATGCAGCCGTTTGTTGCTGGTGTAGTCAGAGTCGTGCGTAGTGGGGTGATGTTATAAAAGACTCCGCCGACCTCGATATAAACATGATTGTCTGTACCAAGGGCCAAGAGATTATCACTAAATGTAGTGATCCAGTTCCACATCTGTCGGCACACGCCGATAAATGTATTAGGCGTAGTCTTTAGCCAGCCGCCAAGCTTCTGAGGAAACCCAGAAAAGAACCGGATCTTCTCACACTCAAACCAGCCGCCCTCACCTGAGTAGTTGGTCTGGTCCCGATTAACTCCGGGTCGGAAGTTTAGTTTAATAAAACTCACAGGTACTCTGCCTCTGCTTGTCGTCGTTTAACAAGACCACGGAGGACTCTGCCACCGCCACGAACCCACTTACCTAACTCAATCTTGGCGCCGTCCCAATCCTCTTCGTTTATGCGCTTTTTGAGCGTTGAGGCTCGATACCGTGCCACCCCTAGATTGTAAGCAAAATCTGTTATAGCGCCAAGGGCTTGAGGAAATCTAACCAGAAGAGGGGAAGCATGCAAAACACCAGCAAGATAATTGTGCCTAAGCTCATGTTGTAGCCACTCCTCTGCGAGTTCCTTCGTTATCGGCGGGTCGGTTTCCAGTACCCGTTTGCCGTCCGGTTTAAAGACTGTTCCGAAACCCTGAGTCCAATATCCCGCAGGGCAGCGGTATGGCACAGAGGAAAAGCCCTCAAACTTACGGCATAGGGCAGCGGCGATTTCAAGGCTTTTGTCCACGTTCCCAAACTCTCCCGACGAACCAGAACGTCAGAATCAGGGTCAGGATAGCCATGTCGTCTTGGTTCCACATCGTGACTAAAACTACCCGCCAGTCGCCGTTCTGTTCTAAGGCCAAGAGGTAAGAGGCAAACTTCACAAGAAAATAAGTAGTTACAAATGCATAAGTAACTATCGGACGCACCAAAGCGGAGATTGCTGCAATGAGTTTTCCTGCCGCCCTTGCGGTTTTACCCTGCTCTTCTGTCGCCCTGCCGATAGCGTCCATCTCAGCCATCGTCATTTGAGCTTCGGTCTGGCGCATGTGAATTTCACCCCTGACCTTGGCAAACTCCATCTCGGCGGTCAATAAGGCGAGTTCGTGCGCACGCTCGGACTTACGGTCCCAGAGCTTTAAAACTTCCGGGGCTAACCGGAAGAGTCCACCAAGCAACCCACCAAATAAAGATTCAAGCATAAATCACCACAGTGTCTGTATCGTCGTAAAAAAGCATCTCGCCCTTGCAGGCTATGTTCCAGTCCACACCGTTTTCATCGAGTTCGGTCCAGCTTGGCACAGTAATACGAACGTGTCGGGCAAGAATCTCTCGCCCGTTTTCAAATACCCGCCATGCATGATCTACAGATCCACGCCCTGGCTGGCCCCGGCTTTTGTTAAACCGGATCGTGTACTTATTCACTCAGGCTTGATGGGCCACTGAAGATTGTCTGGGAAGCCAGCTTGAGTTCTAAGGTTCATCAGCCCAAGGCGATACGCAGCCCATGCCTGTTTCTGACCAACAGTCAGCGGTGCATCAGGAAGCATTGTCCAGTCACAAGCGCGAAGTTCTGCAGTAGCCTGTTCAATCGCAATCTCCTCGGCGGTAGGACCAGCAGGCACCGCAGGTTCAGGAGCGTCACCTACCTCAACCCAGCCTTGCCCTTCGTATGTTTCACCAAGCCAAGACAGATCGCCAATACGATCAATAAACCCAGAGAGACCAAAGATCGGCCCCCAGTTTTCAGGTAGAGGTTGTGCTTGATTTAGAAATTCGCCGGTTCTTAGATTTTTTAGTTGCCATAGTTTCATTTTTTTGTTCCTTTTTTCGAGCACCGCCGTTTACGTACTCATACTCTTTCTGGGCCAAATTGTGCTCTACAATGGCCTCAGCTTCTGCTTGATTAAAACCCGAAGCGCCCAGCTGTTGAAATACCGCCATGTCATTTACAAATGGGGCATGGCCATTTAAGTGCTTCTTTTCAGCCTCACTGACACGCCACTCACGCCAGCTAGAAAAATCATCTCTAGGCTTAAGGGCAATATGGCACCCAACATTTGCGGCTAACTGATGGATCAGCTCAATAACTTCCACAGGCTGCATGGGGCACCACACACTTGTACCATTTTCTAAACGCATGCTTAGCTCAGTCGTGCCGCCAAAGCAAGTTCCAACATTAACAGAACGAGCCCTTGTCTCAGCGGCTTTAAGATCCCTGAGCAAACGAGCCTGCTCAAACTCCTGAATCTGTTTCTGTAATTTGGTGCTCATTGTGCATTCCAGTTAATAACAATCTGACCGCCTGGGCTACCAACAGTAATTGGATAAGGACTTCCTGGAGTTACAGCAATACAGTTTGTTGTTGATGGTGTGGCGGCTGAGCCTGGGTTTCCGGCACCTCCGGGGTTTCCAGCAGCTCCAGCGCCCCCACTGCTTCCACCACTTCCAAGATTCCCCCTTCCACCTCCGCCTGCACCTCCGCCTTTAGCATCTCCAGGAACCCCTCGCCCACCTCCTCCTCCCGCGCGAGGAGCGTTTGCCGGCTTTCCAGCGGCACCACCGGGCCCAGTGCTTCCACCACTGCCACCACCGGGATTTCCCCCAACAAAACCATCAGAAAATGGAACAGGGGCATTAAAAGAGCAAACCGCAGGATTACACTCCCCGGCTCCACCGCCACCCCAAGATTGCCTGTTATTAATTGATGGTGGGTTACCGCCGCATGGCGGAATTGGGTATTGCAAACCCGCCCCACCTCCATTTCCACCCGCTGCGGGACCGGGCATGCAGTAAGACCTACAACAAGGACCAGTCCAAATACTTCTTCCTATATTACCTTTTGCGCCCCCAGTGCCACCAGATCCACCAGGCCCTCCAGCTCCTCCAGCTCCTGCACTACCAGGATTACCAGCACTCCCACCAGTACCACCAGAACCTCCTGTAAAGTTGTACCCCAAACCACTAGAAGTAGCTCCTGTATTCCCAGAGTTCCCAGCAGAACCCGCCGGGCCTGGATTTCCAGGGTTTCCGGAGGCACCGGAATTTCCAGATGGACCAGTTGAACCACTGTTGTATCTAGGACCTAAAGAGTTTATAAGTGGAGAGGACGGGGGTGTAGGAGAGGGGGCCGTAAAAATTATTTGGTTTGGGTTAGTTAATGGGGGATAACTATAACTTCCGCCAGCCGCGCCTGTACCTCCAGATCCGCCAGTACCAATTATTTCAAGTATAGCTGGACTGTCAGGAAAACCAGGTGCAAAATATTGAGAAATAGTTCCTCCACCAGCTCCGCCACCGCCGCCTCCACCTGGGTTTCCTGAGCCGCCCGAATTTCCAGGATTACCTGCGTTCCCTCCGGTCCCAGGATTTCCAGAGTTTCCGGTTCCACCCTTACCCGTAATAGATACGCGAGTCACACCAACCGGCACAGTAAAAGTGCCAGGAGAGTTAAAGGTTTGCGTCCCGCCTGGCACTAAAGCTCGGCCAAACATTGCGACTTTAGGGGTTCCAACAGCCATTACGACCTCCGATTTTCAGAAGACATCCCCAAAGAGTCTCGGGTATCAAAAACCCGATCAGCAAAGGGTCCGTTCTTGTCCACATAGTGGAGCATAAATTGTACGACAAGCTGGTCATCCTTTAAAGGGTATCGCCAATGCCTTGCTTCGCATCCCTTGTAGACGACAGCAGAGCCGGGCTCAAGCGTGTACTCCATGGGTGGGTTGTTCTCGTAGTGCATCCAAATAGAGTTGGGCTCACCCCTGTAGGCCACGCTTACCGTTACACTAATTTCACAAGATGATCTGTCCACGTGGGGAGTTAGCTCCTCTCCGGGCTGATAGATACGAGAGTAAGAATAAGTCGGCAGAAGCTCTTTGCCACAAGCCTCTTCTACAATCGGAAGGTGCTCTTTGAGAACAACTTCAATTAAAGGATCACCATAATAAGCAAATTTTGATGTAGGGTCTTTTTCTGCTTTAGGTGTCCATTCCCCACGTTTAATTCGATTTTCAAAATAATGCGAAACAGTTGAAAGGGTTAGTGGATCTAAAAATCCATCAACACAGACACAACCATATTTGTTAAAAATTTCAGCATTAGTCATAGTAGAACCACCCGGTCACAATATATTTAGCTGCATCACCGTAAACAGGATTTCCCCTGTGGGCATGTGTATAAGCAGCTGGCCACAGAATCATTGTGTTTTCGGTTGGGTTATATCTTTTTTGTTGATAAAGAAATTCAGTCTCTCCACAGTTTTCTGGTTGTAGAGTGTTTAGATAAAGCATATACACCACAACTCTGTTTGCGTGCGACCCAGGTCCCTGCTCTCCATGCCATACATGATAGCCGCCACCAGAAGAAGTGCGCTGCATTTTCATGATTGTTGCGCGTATTTTTCCATTTTTTAAAACAGAAAATTTTTCTGTGTATTCGTTATAACAAGCTTGAAGCCCATCAAAAAATAAATCTACAGAATTTTTTTCTTGAAACGGGGTGACGTTGTGGTTCTTAATTTCCAACCCAATTTGATAATCATTTTTTTCATGTGAAAGCGCACCCTCAGATCTCTGTCTGTTCGACCCTGCGCCACCCTGCTCAAGACGCTCAAATTCATTAATCAAATGTTGGCAGTATCCTTCGGGATACACTCCAGAATAAATTCCAATAAAATCTTCGTATTTAATGTTCATTTAAATGCTGGCCCCGTGATCCAAGAAACTAAAGATTGTCTATTACCTTGTGTTACAGGAGTAACCTGATGCAGTGTCCACGAAGGAAACGCTACAACAAGGCCTCGTTGTTTTTTAATCTTTATGATTTCTTTTCCGTGAGGCTGCAGCTCAAGATTCCCGCCTTCGTATTCTGATGGATCGCTAAGCTGCATTACAACCGAAAGCTTCCTGCTTGGGCCGGTCTTACCAAAGTCAACATGCCAGCCATACATTCCGTGTTCTGATGAGTCGTAGTGGGTCAACTGAATTGGCTCACCAAATCCAGTGAGGTCGAATCGAAAATATTGAGCGTTTAATGAAGAGACAGCATGAGCTAGTTTTTCAAACACCCAAGTAGTATCTGGCGTATTTGGCATCCAATTTAAGGCTGAACGTCTTATATCCGGGTTAACTCCACCAACCCCTCCACCACCAACCTGAGCCTTTTGGTTTGCTTCTCTGGCTTTTTGTTGAAGCCAATTTAACTCTTGATCCGTGAATGCGCCCTCCCACCAAGCAAACGGCTCTTGGTTTTCGGAATATGGCGTCAGCATGTATTGCATGAGCGTTCCTTGTGCGACACGATAAAATGTATCGTTTTGGTTTGTTTGTCTGACGAACTCTGCGTCAGTTGGTGGGGCAACCAAGAGTTAGCAAACAGCACCGTTCCCGGCTTAACATTGTTAAAGTGTATATATGATGTAGCGTTCGTGATCTCCTCACCTTGATGGTAATCAAGCTCGATCATGCGCTTACTCATCAGCCTCGGATCTTCGTAAATTGGATAAGACCCACCTTCAGGAGTTTCTAAGAAAAACCAACCCGAGACCTGGCTGTTCTTGTGTATGTGGACGTTTGTAGCCCCATAACACTTTACATCCTGCCCCCACAAACCAGACAGGTAAAACTCATAACGATCAACCGCATACCCTTGGGAGCGTAAGATCTCAATAGAGGCCATTAACAGATAATCGCACAGAAACTTTACATCTGGGTCCTGCGCCATGTGATTTGTCTGTACGACAGGCCAGCGCTGATCTTCTGGCCTGTTTTGCTCTATCCACTGGTAATGCTTCTGCGTTGCTTGCTTTAAATACTCCACCCATTCAGGATGTTCATCCCGATAAATGACGGATGGAAAGTATTCGTAAGCTTCCATTAAGCGTTGACGTGAGCCTCAAGAGCCGACGCAAACGTAATAATATCGGCAGTGGCAATATCAACAGCAGCTGCGGCAGGCTGCGTACGACGGTTCTCAACCAGCGTCTCTTTGGCTAGGCGGATAAGCTCAAGCTTGGTTTGTTTAGCAACCAAAGCAGCCTGCGCATTAGACTGGGCCTGGATTGCGGCCAAGTTGTTTTGGCTACGAAGAGTCTCCATTGCCTGCTCATGTGCGCGACGACCAGCCTCACGGGCTTCTTGCACGTCAATCTCAGCTTGTTGTTCAGCGGTAAGTGCCATTTTCTGCTCCTTAAAATTAAGCGGTCATGTTCTTCATGGCAATATTGCCATAGTACGTCGTGCCTCCATCTGGGGTGAAGAAGACCCAAATATCAATGGCGTTAGCGGTTGTAGTTCTCGACAACGAAGCTGCCCCGCCGGGAAACTTAAATGTACCACCAGACCATGCGACTGTTCTACCAGCGGTTCCGTCGTTGGTCAGGATAAGAGTGAAAGATGAAGATCCAGAAGATACGGGATAGCGCAGAGTTATGGTTGCATTATTAGTTAACGTTGCTGTAAATACCCCGCCACTCACGACATCAAGATTAATTGCCGCGCCTGTATTGCCAAGAGCTACAACTGTATCAGCGTATCCGATTGCCTTGATGTATGTACCAGAAGTAACCGCTGCAGATGTTGCAAGAAGCCCAGAAGAACTAATTGCTGTTCCTGAGCCACCACCAAGCAAAATATTGTTTGCGGTTAGCGTTCCACCCTGGGTCACATACCCATTTGTGGTATTTACCGCCGTCCCAAGCGCTGTAGCTACACCCGTACCAAACGATGTAATTCCTGTGCCGCCGTTTGCAACAGCGAGGGTTCCTGCAAGCGTAATTGTTCCAGAGCTAGTGATTGGACCACCAGATGTTGTAAGTCCTGTGGTTCCGCCAGATACCGCGACAGAAGTTACCGTACCCGTCGTTGTGCTGATTGCCGTGCCACCCACAGTCGCGCCAGAAGGCAGGTTAGTGATGGCATTTACGACGTCAGTCCCGTTATCGTAAAGCATCATGGTCGCCCCATTTGGGACAGAAACCCCTGTCTGACCGGAAACTTTTACTGTAACGGCATATCCCCCGGTCGTGCCATTCTTGACGATATACGCCTTTTCAACGGCAGGGACGTTTAGGGTTGCAGCTCCACCCGGCGTGCCGGTCAGGTTCAGATAAAGGGCTCGGGCATCTTGAAGCGCCGTGGTATCTGTGAGTGTCAGCGTCTGAGACGTGCTGGACATCGTGATGTCTGCTTTCCCATCTTCAGCCTGCTTAAGAATATCTCCTGGATCTTTTACATTTCCATCTTCATCAGTTGGAACAGGATTTTCTGTTGACGGAGCATTTAAATCTTCTTCACTTATATCAAAAGTATTTTTTTCGTGAAGTTCAACTTCTTCACGAATAATTTGTAGTAATCGTGATTTAGTTATTTTCATTTTTTTAATCCACCTAATTTCAACCACTTCTGTAATTGTTCTGCTCGCTCAACATCTTTTTTATCTTCTAATTTTGGCATATCAATACCGCCAATTTTGTAATGACATTGTGCTGTAACGAAAACTCTTATTCTTGAGGTTTCTTCAACGAGCATCTTAATATCGCCATGCTTTGTAACTGATAATTCTTTACCAGTAACTTTTTTGAATTCTTTTTTTAAATATTTAAGTGCTTCAGCAATATGGTCTTCAACTTGTTCTCCAAGTTTTGGACTATGTGCTTCTTCTAACTTTAATTCTGAGTGATAACTGATGATGAGGCAAGGAAACGAACCATCTTTATCGGCATGATGGTTTACTCTTGCACGGAAACCATCAAGGAGACGGCATTCACAACTGGTAAATGCTGGAACATCTTCACGGCGTAAACCTGCTTTGATTAGTTCTCCCTTTTCATCGCGAGCACCATCATAAGTTTGTGCCATTACTTGGGATATACCCTTTATTACTTCCAATAAATCAGCCATTATTACCGTCTCCTTGTGGTTTTATATCAGCCTTCTTTTGACTTTGCTTCTTTAACAGTATCAAGAGCGGCAGCACGAAGTTCTTTTAGTAATTTAGCAACTGCAGCAGCGTCTTTACGAAGACGAGTGGCAGCTGAACGATTACCTTTATCAACTTTTGCAGCATCGGCTTTGCAACCTTCTAACACTTTTAATACTTCTTCTAATTTACTTACTACCATCTGTCATCACCTTCTTTCTTTCTTGCCAAAGTTCTTCGCGACCTTCAACAAATTTTATATAACACTCATAGCAACAATCATATTTATTCATATAAACATCATCTTTTAAACTAAAAGAATAACGCTTACAATCTTTCACAGGACAAACCCTGCTGGTTTTCGTAGTAAATAGTTTTTTCTTTACTAAAAACCCGTTTTCGTGGATCGTTTCTTGATTTTGAGACTTTTGTGAGATTATTTTGGCTTGCTCTTTTACCTGTTCTATATAATCTGCTTCTTTTTCTTCATTCCAATTTGCCTTTGGATTATGAATAGCATTATCGCCGTATTTTTCTTTTACGGCCCGTTCTATTGCAGCGATTTTATCCCAGTCTGTCATGGATTTACCTATTTATATCGTGACTGGGAAAC
>OGWC01000004.1_pt1 | contig 24139 bp, 36 predicted proteins | sample 1575941 | NCBI WGS metagenome assembly OGWC01 (sample SAMN07581552, study PRJEB24739) | freshwater metagenome | place: Singapore | collected 2015-04
GTTATAGAGGAATTCTAATGAGAACAACAATACCACAAATCTTAGATGAAGTTGAAAGAGCTTCTTCCAAAGAAACTAAAATTAAAATGCTTCGGGCATATGATCATCCAATCTTGCGCGCAATACTAAAGATAAACTATGATCCTAGTGTTTCAGTTTATCTTCCGGAGGGGGAACCTCCTTATAAAAAGGATAAAGAAATTCCTATAGGATATTCCGAAACTAATCTATTCGCAGAATTTAGAAGATTTTATATTTGGACAGATCCCAATGTAAATATAACTAAAATTAGAAAAGAACAATTATTCATTCAGTTTCTGGAAGGCATACATTGGACAGAAGCCGAAGTAATTTGTTTGGCAAAAGATCGGAAACTTCAAACAAAGTTTAAATCCGTCAAGGAAGATCTAATAAGGGAAGCATATCCCGATCTTTTGCCGGCAGTATCTGAAGTCAAGAAGGAGCCAAAAGTAAAAAAGGTCAAGGCTTCTTTAGACGCATCCTCCTAGGCTTTAAAAGAAGCGAATCTGTTGAAGAAAAAGAAATTTGGTCAGATGTAGGATCTATACCCGAAGATCCCGTGTACGATAGCAGAGTTTTTAACCATCATCGTTACAGAGCATTTGACAAATATTGAATTAGCATTTATAATTATATTATGTACTTAGGAGATTCTCATGACTATGCATCTAATTGGTCCTTGGTTGTCTACGACAGGTAAGAAAAAAGGTAAAATGAAATGGCGTTCTGCAGAACAGAAACGCGAAGCAGAACGATTAGAAGCAGAATGGCAGAAACTTGTAAACAAACATGCCTCGGTGGCTGAGAGGTCCAAAGCAACAGTCTGCAAAACTGTAAAACCGCAGGTTCAAATCCTGCCCGAGGCTCCAAGATCTACTGCACATATTCCTAGTAAAGATACTGGAATTAAGGGTGCGGTCACAATTAAGCAAACTCCAAAATATACAGGCACTAAAATTTTAGGCATTGGTACTATGCACAAGTCTAATGCTGTCCCCGTCTTTAGTGACGACGAAGCAAAAGATATTTCTACGATGAGGCGCAATTAATGAAAAAAATAGTTTTAGTAACCGGAGGTTTCGATCCAATTCATTCTGGACATATTAGATACTTTCAAAGAGCGAAAGAACTTGGAGATATTTTGTATGTTGGACTCAATTCCGACGAATGGTTGACTAGGAAAAAAGGTCGTCCATTTTTACCTATGCGCGAAAGATTGTCGATAGTTCAAAATCTTCGCATGGTCGATTTTACAATAGAATTCAATGATGATGACAATTCTGCAAAAAATGCCATCAAGATGGTCCGCGAAATGCATCCAAATGATATTATCATCTTTGCGAATGGCGGAGATAGAAATGCAAAAAATATCCCAGAGATGGATCTAAAAGATGATGTTAGATATGAAAATTTAATTTTTGAGTTTGGTGTAGGGGGGCAGGACAAGGCTAATTCTTCATCTTGGATTTTAGAAGAATGGAAATTACCTAAAACTATACGTCCCTGGGGATACTATCGCGTATTACATGAGCCGCATACTAAGTGCAAACTCAAAGAATTGACAGTTCTGCCCGGGTTATCATTGAGTATGCAGAAACATAAACATCGTAGTGAATTTTGGTTTGTATCCGAAGGTATAGCATCGGTTTATACTATTAATTCAAGAAATACCGATTTAGAAAAAATTAGCGATTATACACAAAATGAAACTTTGTTTATCCCTGCCGGGGATTGGCATCAACTTAGGAATGAAACATCCAAAGATTTAAAAATTATCGAAATCCAGTATGGAGATGCTTGTTATGAAGAAGATATTGAAAGGAGACCCGTATGACATCCAATAAACCGGATGTTAAAATTATTGCAATTAGTAATGTTTACTGTAGATCATTACATTTTAAAAAAGTCGGAGATACGGAATTGGGTCATTTTCATACATATGATCATGGCACATTGGTGTCAACCGGCAAATTACTAGTTGAAATGCTTCGCGACGATGGATCAACAATTTCTAGTAAAGAATTTGCAGGACCATCTTTTATTTTTGTTAGCAAACTTTGCCGTCATAGATTGATAGCATTGGAAGATAATACGGTTGCTGTATGTATCCATGCTATGCGCGATATTGAGGAAAATATTTTATCTCCGGATTTTTTAATAGAAGAAAAATGGTTCGCAGATAGTTGGCAAGATTCGGACAATATAGGTGATCATTACCATTTATATACTGAAGTTAAAAGAAAAACTCTTACCGATCAAATTAGCATTTTAGACATACAAGAACGTAATAGAAGATTTGATGAAGAACAAAATTTAAAAGCTATTTCAAATTTTAAAAAGGATATATCATGACAATCCCAAGTAGCCCCGAAGATCGTAAAGCAATTTTTGATGCTTTACGAGAATTTTCAAACTCTATGACTCGTATTGAGGCAGAAAGAGATTTGATCAAAGAAATTATCAATAACACCTGTGAAAATTTTGAACTGAATAAGAAAACATTTCGTCGCATGGCTAAAGTTTATCATAAGCAAAATTTTAACAAGGAAAAAGAAGAACACGAAGAATTTGAAACCATGTACGAAGTTATCACCAATACCACAACGATGAGAGATGCAGCATGAAATATTATTTCGTATATAAAGAAACCGATATCTATGGAGAAGAGACCGGCAAGGTCATTAATTTTCAATTCAAAGCAGATACTTTGGATGAAATGGTAGAAAACTTCGAAGATTTCCTTAAAGGATGTGGATTTCATTTGGGAGATCAACGTATCGAATTCGTTGATGATACTAATACTGAAGAATTTAATTTAAATCTCGAAGAACATAGCAACTACTACTATGATTATGATAGAAATATGCCGGTAGAAGGTGCAGCAGGTCAACCCGCTATCAACATCGATCTTTCTGATTATGAAATCAAATTAGATCCTAATAATTTTAATTACGATACAATGGATACTCGTAATGTATAATCAATTTATACTTGAAGCGCATTACTTAGATAAACTTAACCGGGTTAGAAAGAAAGAATTACTCGGAGTTTATAAAAATTTACAGGATGTCGAAAAAGTAAAAGAAAATAAGCAGGAATCGATGAAATCTAATAAAAAATATGGAATTTCATTTAAAATTTATACGAATTATGATCCATTTCGTGCTTGACTTTCGTTACTTTTGAATTTATAATATTATTATAGATCATAGGAGACGAAATGAGTATTTACGATATCATCCAGCAACTAGAATCCGATAATTCTCGCCTTGCCAAGGAAGCTATCCTTACCCAGAACAAAGACAACAAACTTTTGAAAAATGTTTTCTTTTTAGCGCTGGATCCTTTCACCCAGTTTTATATCAGGAAAATTCCTAAGTATCAAACTAAGTGCAAGATGTGGGATTTGGATGTCGCATTGAAGTCGTTGGACTCGTTATCGTCTAGAAAAGTTACAGGTAATGCTGCAATTGATTTTTTGAAAAATTTATTGGAAGGTTGTGATCCAGATGACGCAAAGATACTCGAACGTATTATTGGGAAAGACCTTAAATGTGGAGTCTCAGACAAAACAGCAAACAAAATTTGGAAAGGACTCGTCCCGGAATACCCCTGTATGCTTGCTTCTGGATTCGACGAAAAGCTCGTGGAGAAAATCCGATGGCCGGCGTATGTTCAACTTAAACTCGATGGGATGCGATTCAACGCAATCGTCCGAGATGGGCAAGTTGAGTTTCGCTCAAGAAACGGAAAAGAACTAACTATCCCAGATCTAAATTTTAGTATACCTTTTATCAAACTCCGAGATCATTATGGAGTAGATATGGTATTTGATGGTGAATTATTAATTGTAGACGATGCAGGTAAAACTGTTAATAGGCAAACGGGCAATGGCATCCTATCTAAATCTATCAAGGGTACTATGTCTAAAGCAGAAGCAACATATGTTCGAGCTACACTGTGGGATGCTATCTCATTAGAAGGATTTCAGCGAGGAATTGAGAAAGAACCATATAATGTTCGCCTAGCAAAACTCAGTAACGGAGTTTCCCATGTGAAAAATGTTCATGCTAATCTAGGACATGTTTTTGATATCGTATGGACAAAAGAAGTACAAACGCTAAGTCAGGCCCAAGCATTATTTGAAAAGTTCTTAGCTAAGGGCGAAGAAGGTACTATCCTCAAATCTAAAACTGCATTCTGGGAGGGCAAGCGGTCAAAAGAGCAGATCAAGTTTAAGGGTGAATTGGATTGTGATTTGATTTGCGTAGATTGGGAAGAAGGTACTGGTAAAAATAAGGGTCGCTTAGGTGCATTGGTGCTGGAATCAGCATGCGGACAACTTCGCACTAATGTCGGAACAGGTTTTACCGATGAACATCGAGATATATTTACTCGGCAAAATACAGTAGGAAAAATTGTCTCGGTGAAATATAATAGTAAAATTAAGGATAAAGGTGATAATGGGTGGGCATTATTTCTTCCAGTATTCTTAGAAGTGCGAGAAGACAAAATTAAAGCAGATAGATTAGACAAGATAAAATAAATATATGTATGACAGCAACGATTTATAAATTTCCAGATCGTTTTAATTTTAAAGGATATAGAATACCTCTTTACACTGATGAAGAGGTTTATCTTACTATTCTCGCAATGAATGCCTTTGGTGGGCAAGATATACTAGTTACAGAAGATAATTTAGAATCTTTTGATCCCGTGATCGTTATCAAAGCTTTAGCAGAAGCTAAAATTTCTCACATTTTCTCATCTAAAATAAGACAAATTTATTCTCATATATTAAAATCCATAGAAACACTGTGAATATTTTTTACTTACATAATGATCCTGCAGAATGTGCTAAATTGCACAACGATAAACATGTTGTGAAGATGATACTTGAATATGGACAACTAATGTCGACTGCTCATCGAGTTTTAGATGGCGATCTTTACTATGGCAAAACCACAAATGGAAGAAACATTAGACGGTGGAGATTAAATGATGAACGAGAATCTGTCTTATGGAAAGCTAGCCATATACAACACCCCTCGGGTATTTGGGTGAGAAGTTCAGCTTGGAATTATCTATGGCTGAAAGATCTTTGGTTAGAACTTATGAGAGAATATACATACCGATACGGGAAAGTACACTCTGCAGAAAGAATGAAAAAATTCTTCGTACAGCTTCCGAATAACATTCCCAGGCATTCCCCTTTTACCGAACCTACTCCTGCAATGCCGGAACAATACAAAGTTTCAGACAATTCTTTACAGTCATATATAAATTATTATGTAGGAGCGAAAAGACATCTCGCTTCTTGGAAAAATCGTAATGTACCATCTTGGTATGTTTAATTGTTGAAAGGAAAATAATGGAATCGCATAAAATTCAATTAGAAGAAGGCTTCACTGATGATAGAGGCCTAATTCTACCAATCGTACACGACTTTGCCAATGTTCAAATGATCTATTCATACAAAGGTGCTATCCGTGCAAATCATTATCACAAAACAGATTCTCACTATTGTTATATGGTGACGGGAAAAGTTCGTTACCTATGGAGAAATCACGGTGAAGATACTATCCATGAAGAGTATTTCACAAAAGGACAAATATTCCTTACAGGTCCGAATATTGATCACGAGATGATCTTCGAAGAGGATTCTGTTATGGTTGTGGTATCAGAACACAAACGCGATGCTTCAACCTACGATGAAGATATTGTAAAGATTGAGCCACTTCATGAGAAATTTTAATTACTTAAAATGCAGATGCTGCGATAACGAGAATTTAGTTAATTGGTTACGATTACCAGATTCTCCTGTTGCGAATGCTTTATTTGATAAGCCGGATTATACTAGATATCCCCTAGTATTAAACTACTGTGAACAGTGCGGGCATTTACAATTGGCAGCTGCCCCAGATCCCGATTCTGTATTTTCCAAATACAGATATAGATCCGGAGTATCTAAATCTTTTCAGAAACATTTTTCTGATTATGCTTTAGATGTCGTACAAAAAGAAGGTCCCGGCAAAGTATTAGAAATAGGCAGCAATGATGGATATCTTTTGCAGCAGTTTGCTAAACATAACTGTGAAGTGGTAGGTGTTGAACCTTCAGACCTTCTTCGATCCGATCATGAGGAAAAAGGTGTCGAGGTTGTTACTGATTTCTTTACTTCATTTTTAGTTGATCAATATTCTTGGGAAAATAAATTCGACATAGTATGTGCAAATAATGTACTAGCACATATCCCTGATACGTATGAAGTGATGCGAGCAATCAGTAAAGCTTTAAAACCCAACGGAATACTTGTTGCAGAATGCGGAGATCAAAAAGGAATCATTTCTGGCGAATACCTAGATAATGTTTATCATGAGCATATTGATTATTATTCCCCCAATTCATTCGCAACACTAGCTAAACGGGCAGGCCTTGTTGTCGAGGAAGTTACTCAGATTAATACACATGGTGTTAGTTTTAGAATTATTGCTCGCAAGAAGGACGGCGAATCAGTAACTAGTTTAGATGCAATTGATCTGATTAAAACCAAAGAAGATGTTCTTTCAAGTATAGAAAAACGTAAACAAAGAATTCTATCAGAGTTAAAGGATAGAGAATTTGTTGCGTATGGTGCGGCTGCTAAAGCAGTAACATCTCTATACTCGTTAGGTATCATTGACGAGAAACTAATAGGCGTCGTAGATGATAACGATCTGAAACAAGGTATGTTTTTCCCGGGCACAAATATATTGATTGAAAATCCAGAAAATATTAATCCTAATTCAGTGGTATTGGTTGCTGCTTGGAATGTCTTCAATGATATCAAGGAAAAATTATTATCTAGAGGACATAGGGGAGAAATACTCTGCATGTAACTATTATAGGTACAGGTAAATGGGCGCAACTCATTAGAAGTAAATTGCGCTTATTATCTATACCTTGTAGTATGATTGGTAATAATAAAAATTTTGCAGATTTTACTAGAAATGAAATAGTAAAATCTAAACACGGTGGGGCAGTAATTATAGCATCTTCCACCAAGAATCATTTACAGGATACTGCACTTGCTTTAGAATTGAATCCAAGATTTATATTAGTAGAAAAAGGATATACTAGTACAGAGGAAATACAGATAGCAAAATCTTGCGTTACTAATATACCGGTAATGTATTTAAGTCAGTATAGATTTTCTGGCATATTTAGTATGCTAAGAAGTTATAATATAGGAAAAATTTTAAAATGTAATTATAATTGGGAAATAGACAGGGGTGAAATTTCAGAATGGTTTTACCATATATTGTCTATAGACAATTTTTTAAAAGGTAAAATTAATTTCATGAATGTCGAAGATAATGGAACAGGAATATTAGATGATGTATCTAACTATAGTTTAACTAAAAATGAGAATAGAAATTTACTCATAGATTTAGAAACGAAAGAATATGTAGTTAAGATAAAATTAGGTAAAACTAATTCTTTAGAAATAACTAAGAGAAACGATTTTACGAAAATATTGGATTTTCAGAATGAAGATTGTTTATTCAAGCAACTTCAGGAAATTTTCCTTTTTGAAAATTTTGAATTATTAGAAAGGCTATAAATGAAACTTTTGATTTTGGGTTCAGATGGATTTATTGGTTATCACTTGACAGATTCTATTCTTCAAGATGATAGATTTGCAGATTGGGAAATTACAGGCGTAGATACAAATAGAACTAGGACAAATATGTTGCCAGAAAGTTCTAAATTTAAATTTTTACAATATAATATTGTCACCGATCGTCAGATTGTAGATGAACTCATCAAAGCATCGGATATTATTATGCCTTTGGTTGCTATTGCTACTCCTAAGGTTTATGTAGAAAGACCAATGGACGTATTTGAATTAGATTTCGAAGAAAATCTAAGAATAATTAAACTGTGCCATAAATTAAATAAACGTATTATTTTCCCATCTACATCTGAGGTATATGGTAAAAGCATAGCACCCTTCAATGAAGAAGAATCGGATTTAGTGTATGGCCCTATCAAGTATTCTAGATGGATATATGCTTGTTCAAAACAATTGCTGGATCGTGTGATTTTTGCATTGGATCAAAAATCTAAATTTAGATTTACATTGTTTAGACCTTTCAATTGGGTAGGTCCATATCTAGATTCTTTGGAATCTTCTTCTGAAGGTTCTTCTAGATTGATTACTCAACTTATCAACGATGCTATGATCAAAAAAGAAGTGACCCTAGTTGATGGTGGTCATCAGAAAAGATGCTTCACTGATGTTAGAGATGGTGTGGCCGCCCTAAAACTAATTCTTTTGAATGAGGAATCTTCGCAAGGTAAGATATTTAATGTCGGAAACCCTTGGAACGAATTCTCCGTGAGAGAAGTTGCTATGAAAGTAATTTCTGAATTAGAATCTGATAAGATGAAGGGGGAGAAGATAGAGATTAAGGTTAAACCTAGCAAAGAATTTTATGGTGCGGGATATCAAGATGTTTCCAGTAGAGTTCCGAGTATCAACAATATCGGAAGTTCTTTAGGTTGGGCTCCAAAATATACCTTCGAAGAGTCTCTTAAAAACATACTTAGTAATATATAATTGTATGCCGACGTATACTTTCTTGAATACGAAAACCGAAGAAATCGAAGAACATCGCGTATCAATGCGCGAGTATGATGATTTCAAAGCTAATAATCCCCATCTTCAAAGACACCACGTTGCCGGGCACGGTGGCGTGGGTGATCCTGTTCGCCTCGGAATAACTACACCCGATGGCGGATTCAAAGAAGTTCTTTCCAAGATTGCTGAAAATAATTATAAGAGCAACTTGGCAGACAAACTGAGTAGGCGCTAAATGAAAATAATTTCGTTTCTCGTTAAGGGGGGCAGTATGTAAATACCGCCCTGTTACTTACTAACTAAGAGGGCTTTATGGCAAGAAATAAGAATAACTTACAAACCCAATCTGATCATCAACCACAACTTGTAGTAGCATCAAATAAGTTGAAAATACGATTAGATGATATGAAAACAATCGAGCCATTAACAGAAAATCAGAAAGGATTTTTTGAAGCATATAATAAATCAAAGGTTATGATGCTTTTGGGGGTAGCAGGTACAGGCAAAACTTTTATAGCTTTATATCATGCTTTAGAAGAAGTTTTAGACAAAAATAATCCTTTAAATAAGGTAGTTATAGTTAGATCAGCAGTACCTAGTCGAGATATAGGACATTTGCCGGGAGACGAAAAAGAAAAAACAGAAGTATATACTCAACCATATGTTTCAATATGCGCAGATCTTTTTAATCGATCTGATGCATATCAAAGATTGGTAGAACAGAAAGTAATAAATTTTATGGTGACATCTTTTATACGAGGCACAACTTTGGACGATAGTATTATCATCGTGGACGAGTGTCAAAATATGACGGATATGGAATTAAATTCTATAATCACCAGGGTCGGGCAAAGATCTAAGATTATATTTTGTGGAGATTTTAGGCAGACAGATCTTTATAAGAAAACAGATATGTCTGGTCTTAAAAAATTCATGGTAATTGCAGATATGATGCCTTCATTTAAAACATTTGAATTTGGTATAGAAGATATTGTGAGATCTGATCTAGTTAAAGAATATCTCATTGCGAGACTTAAGTATGAAACTCAATACGAGACGAATTAACAATAAGGAACAAAAATGAAACTCACAGCAAATTTTTCATTAGCAGAGATGGTAAAGAGCGAAACAGCTTTACGTCAAGGATTAGATAATGATCCGGGTGAAGTTGAAATTGAAAATCTTCGCGCACTTTGCGAAAATGTATTACAGCCCGTGCGTGAAGCATATGGTCGAGGGGTAAAAGTTAATTCTGGATTCCGTCATCCAGATGTTAATGCTGCAGTTGGTGGTTCTAGAACTTCTGATCACTGTAAGGGTATGGCAGCAGATATAGAAATACCAGGTGTCGCCAATGCAGATTTAGCAGAGTGGATTAAAGATAATTTAGAATTTACTCAATTGATTCTTGAATTTTATACACCGGGTGTACCGGATAGTGGTTGGGTGCATGTTTCTTACGATCCCAATAATCTTAAGAAACAAGTGCTAACTGCGCTTAAAGAAAATGGTAAAACTGTTTATAAGGCGGGCATCATAGCATAATGAACCCGCAGGATGTGATTAGGTTACTTCGTCATATTTTACCTTGGATCCCTTCAGTAAATGAAGGGATCCGCAATGAAATTGAAGATATTATTAGAAAGTTACAAGGCAAATAGTGTTCATACATATACCTCATGAATTTCCAAAACTCAAACGAACTACTTCCGCAGATGGTACTCGAGTATACGAGACTCCTTCAGGTAAGGCATATCCATCTGTAACTACAGTATCAGGACTCCTTAAAAAGAAAGCCATACTTGAATGGCGTAAAAGAGTAGGAGAAAAAGAGGCGAATGAAATATCTAAGAAAGCAGCTAATCGAGGAACAAGAATACACACTTTGTGTGAAAAATATTTATCCAATGATGAGATAAACTCTGGCTATTTTGATCAGGACATGTGGAATTCGATTAAACCTGAACTTAATCGCATAAACAATATACACGCATTAGAACAAGCTTTATATTCAGATCATCTTGAAGTTGCTGGTACAGTAGATTGTATAGCAGAATATGATGGTAAATTATCTGTTATAGATTTTAAAACTTCAAAAAAAATAAAAGATAGAAACGATATACACGATTACTTTATACAATGCTCAGCATATGCCGTAGCATTTGAAGAGATGGTAGATATACCCATACCTAGGATAGTGATAATAATGGCGGTTGAAGATCACGAACCTTTAATCTTTAAAGAAAAACGTGATGATTGGATAGGTGCGTTCAAAGATTTGAGAATAGAATATAAAAAATGGAAAAACATTTAATTTAAACTATTGAAAATCAAAATTAAAGATATTATAATAAATAATTATATGATCGTATGAAGTTGATCAAAAAGTGTTCTGGACGGCGGTTCGATTCCGCCCAGGTCCACCATAATGGAGATTAGTATATGGATGAGTCATACTCGCTTTGGAAATTTATTAACATAGATTGTATTAATTATATCTGTATTAATAATTATTCAAAAGCACACGCTAGATCCATTATGATGGGCCTGACCTGGTTTCGACAGGGCAAAGAGTAGAAAGATGGACGATCCGGTAGGCGATGACCGTAAATCAAGCAAAACCTATAAACGCCAATGATGACGTTTTTTACGAGGATCTACGCTTAGCAGCGTAACCCGTACGGGGTCTTCCTGGTTCGCCTTGTTTCCCAATGAACCAGGTCTAATACGGAGATATTATGGCTTTTGCAGATAATTTATATGAAGTAGTTAAAGGGGCAGTTTCTCCTGAAGTTTTAAATCATTGCGATATAGAATTTGAATTGCTGAAGAAGGTGATGTTTATTTCTAATAACATTACCGAAGATAATAAGTATGCATTCAATGATGATCAAATATCAAATAGTTTTTCTTACTATTCTCCTTTATGTTTTGAGACACTTGCACAAACTTTACTTCCTACAATGGAAGAAGTTACTGGTAAAAAGTTATACCCAACCTATACCTATGCAAGGATATATTACAATGGTGCGGAAATGGCGCGCCATACCGATCGACCTAGTTGCGAATTTTCTACAACAGTTTGCATATCTAATGATCCTAAGTTTGGTGCATGGGATATTTGGTTTAAAAATAAAGAGGGCAAAGAATTTCCAGTATGGCTAGAGCCAGGTGATGCATTAGTATATAAAGGGGATATTCTAGAGCACTGGAGAAATCCATATGGTGGAGAAAGGCAATGTCAAGCATTTCTACATTATGTGGACAAGTTTGGTAAGTATAGAGATTACAAATATGATAGAAGACCTTATATAGGATTGCCTGCGAGTTATAAAAAATGAATACATTAAAAGAATTAACTGCCGAAAAACATCGAGAGGCCGAAAATCAACCCTTTATAAAATCTATTTTTTCAGGAAAAGTCGATTCGTTGAAATATGCAAACTATTTGTATCAACTAATATTTGTATATGGTGCAATTGAGGGGGCGGCAGTAAATTTAAAACTTTTAGACGGTATTGAAGATATAAAAAGGGTAAAATTTATAGAAGAGGATTGGTTAGAATTAATAGGTGAAAATACTAGTAAATTACTTCCATCAACAAAAAAGTATATGGAATATTTACAAATGGGTACCTTTTGGGGAGATAAGAAAAAGGTATTGGCTCATTTATATGTAAGACATATGGGAGATTTATTTGGCGGACAAATGTTAGCTAAATTGCTACCCGGAAGTTGTACAATGTATAAATTTGAAAATAGAGAAAATCTTATACTTGAAATGAGAAAACGAATAGATACATCATTAGCAGATGAAGCTAACTTAGCTTTTCAATATAATATAGATATAATCAAGGATTTTAATGATTGACATTTGGCCGCAGGTAACTAAGCTTGCAGATCAAATTATAGGTAAGTTTGATCAATATGAAAAGATTACTCTAAATGAAAAGTATCAACATAACCAAGAAGGCATAAATTGGAATAATCATCTATGGGTATCAGATAAATTCCGCAGAGCACATATTGAAATATTGGATGCTAGAGAAAGTAAAAAGATGTGGGTTATGCATATGACTATTTTCCCGCATTTTGATTGTCCCGATCCTATTTTTGGTTTTGATATAGTTTGCGGTAAAAATAAAATTACGGGAGCCTTTCATGATTTTTCCTATGTGGATGAATCCGATCTTTACGAATGGTATCTTAATAAAATGTCCACTATTAATTGGGAAAAACCTAGACAACTACCGCAATGGGCATTGAATATCTTTAGTCCTCAAATGGTTGCTGCAGGAAATATTCAAACTCAGGAAGAGTTGGATAAATTAATAAATGTCTTTATAGACAATTTAGATCATTACATTTATAATATAGGTAATAAAAAGAATTATCTAAATTATTCGATTAAACATAATTATTATTGTGCTAATCAAAAAGAAAATCCCCATACCCCAGCAATGATGGAAACTTTTGGTATAGATAAAAATCTTTTTAGACAATTTATGGACGATGTACTTTTCCCGGAGACCTAATGGAAGAAGATTATACAAATATATTAAATGATACAATCATTATTACTAAAAAATTTAGATCTCCAAATGAATTTTCACTTTATATTGAAGAAAAAGTAATTAAGGAAAAAATAGGTTATATGGATGCAATTATTAGTTATTGCTCTGAGATAGATATAGACATAGAAACAATATCAAAGTTAATAAATCAATCATTAAAAGACAAAATTAGACTTGAAGCAGAAGAACAAAATTATATCAAGAAACAAGCAAAACTACCTTTATAATCATGATATCAATGACCGAATTCGAAATCTATAAAATGTACCTAGCATTAAAATTACATTTTACTACGGAAAATTATGATGTGATTAAACAAAAAGGTAGAGTCAAAGCTAGTAAAGTTGCCTTTGCCAAACGAAAAGATCTATACTCGATAAAAAAAATATCTAAAACATATACTGATGAAGAAATTGCCAATTTCCTAATTGCTAATTTTACCTCCGGAGATAGATGGGGGGGAGTATTTGATTTGGAGGCAGGGAATAGATATTTAGAATGGAAAAAGAAAATTGAAAGTTTATCATATACGTTTGACAAAGATTTAGAAACACTCAAAAATTCTTTAAACGAGGATAAACTTTCGATCAAAGACTTATTCCATATTACTAAAAATCAACATCCATATATAATAAAAATATTTTTGAGAAACTCTATTTCTTTAGAAACTCTTGTAATAATAGAAAAAATAGATCCATATTTGGATAACTTTGATAAAAATTTAGATGATACTATATTTTGGCCGGATTTATCTAGGATGATTAAAAAATATAAACCTTTTCTCACAATTGATAGGGAAAAATATGCAGGAATCTATAGAAGAAAATTTGAATCTTGATATTTACAAAATACAAGCTTTAGAAAAAGAATTATTTAAAACTAAAGAACTATTGCTGTCTACTATAGATTCTTTGAAAGAAACACAGAGATATTTAATTAAACTAGCACACAATCAATCTGAAGTGACCAGAAGAATCTCGCAATGGCCTTATATTGCAGTACACGATAGAGATTACGAATAGGAGACTATCATGTTAGATATTTTACTTTGGTTAGCAGTTGGTGCGTTTATTGGTTGGAATTTACCGCAACCTTTTTGGGCAAAAATGCTTCAGGAAAAGGTTCAAACTTTATTATCTAAAAAGGAGAGTTAGTTTCTAAATGAGTTTCAAAAGGAAGCACGATGGCCTTGATCGTGAAAAGAAAATACACAAGGTGAAAACAAATAAAAATATTATAGACAAACATAAAAATGTCCTTTATAATATAGCATCATCTAAAAAAATTAGTGAGGATGATGAATTTGATGATGAACTAGATTATGCATATGTGGGTGGTAAAAACAAACAGCGCTAATATAACGCAATATACTTCAATACGACGTTTATACGAAAGGAAATATCATGGCATTTCAATCTTTATCCGATCTTCGCAAATCTCGCGGCGGCTTCGATTCATTAATGAAAGAAGTTGAAAAGATCGCAAATCCACAATCTGAATCTAGAGCAGATGATCGTTTCTGGCAACCTGAAGTAGATAAAGCCGGCAACGGGTATGCTGTTATTAGATTCCTTCCTCCCCCAAAAGGGGAAGAACTTCCTTGGGTTCGTATCTGGAATCATGGATTCCAGGGACCTGCAGGAAAATGGTATATCGAGAATTCTCTCACAACTTTAGGTAAGGCAGATCCCGTATCTGAGTATAATACTGAACTTTGGAATTCTGGTTCTGAGGCAAATAAAGAAGTTGCTCGTAAACAGAAGCGTAAGCTGACGTATTATTCAAATATCCTTGTAGTTAAGGACCCCGCGCATCCAGAGAATGAAGGTAAGGTTTTCCTCTATAAATTCGGCAAGAAGATCTTTGATAAGATCAAAGATATCGCTGAACCGCAATTCGAGGATGAGAAACCCGTCAATCCTTTTGATTTTTGGGAGGGGGCAAACTTTAAACTTAAGATTCGTAATGTTGAAGGTTATCGTAATTATGATAAATCTGAGTTTGATAGCCCAAGCCCAGTTGCAAATGACGATTCATCTATCGAAAGAATCTGGAATCAACAACATTCGCTTACTCAGTTCTTAGATGAGAAGTATTTTAAATCTTATGATGAACTGAAAAAGAAATTAGACATGGTTCTTGGTACAACTTCGGCTCCTGTTAAGAAAGCAGAAGAAATTGATCTAGAGGAAGATGAATATGAAAAACCCGTTGTCCGCCAATCCGCTCCAAAGGTAGAAACGAAAGTTCCTCCGAAGGATATCGATTTCGACGATGACGACGAATCGCTTTCCTATTTCTCAAAGTTGGCAGAAGACGATTAAAATATTGGGATAGCATTCCGGAAGGCTGCCATTCCGGAATTTCCTGTATCTGGTCTGGAAGAAAGAAACTGGGTGGAGGATCCTCCACCCACCGTATTCTGAGTAACATTATTTTGACTTATATTCACAGGGGCAGAAGGTTGCTTGCCTTCTTGTAAACTTTGAGTCAAATCATTTACAGATTGAGTCATTAAATCACCTATATTCAATAACTCTATTTTCCCCTTTTTTCCTAAATCTATTGTGAAAGCATCATTCAACATTTTCATCATAGATTCTTCAGAAAGATTTTCTGCTCCGGGTATTTCACCCAGTAATCCTTGTCTTAAAGTATTAAAAATACCCACAGTCTTTTGCACAGATGTGTCTATACCATGGAAAGTGTCCATCGCTTTCTTTTGAACAGCATCTAATCTTTCTAATTCCTTCTTTGATGCCGCATCAGAATTTTTAGATAGTTGTTCTCTGTAGGCTTCTACCTCTTCCATCATCTTTAATGTGTCACCCGATTGAAGAATATCCTGCCTTCGTTTTTCTTGTCCTATCATAGGTAAAGCTTCAAACTGTGCTCGTATAGCTTTTTCTTCCATCTCTTTACTTCTATCCATTGCATCGGGAGAAAATTTATTCTTTTGTTGTTCTTCTTCTTGGCGTCCTTTTAATGCATCCCCGCCTTCAATTTTTTTAACTACATCTTCCCATCCTGCCATTTTCGCTATACCTAAAGATACGGCATCTCCGATTTTAGATCCAACATAAGCACCTCCTGCAACCACAGCAGCCAAAGGCGCGAACCTAGCCAATACTCCCAAGACAGGTGCGAGTAATCTACCTAAACTAGCAAAAGCAGGTAGTATCCTTAAAACTATTCCAGATAATTTGCCCACGACTCCCAATAAACTGCCAAACGATCCTATAACTTTACCTATCATAGTCCCAAGACCTAAAACTGCTGCGCCCAATGCGCCGAATATTCCTCCTCCCGAATCAGATTCTTCTTTTCCTGAATCTTTTTTCTTTTGATCTTTCCCGGTAAAATATTTTACTAGCATACTCATACTATTATCTGTTCTCGCAGCAATATTTTTTAGTTCTATTATTTCTTTAATTAGTCCAGATTCGGGACCATACATACTAGCAAATTTTTGTTCAGTATCCTTTGAATTTTCTTCTTTTCCTAATAATTTAGATAATGCTCGCGTTACAGTATTTTCTTTTTTATCATCTTTAACTTCTATCTTTTTTTGTTCTAATGGAGTTTTTTGCTGTTCAAAATATTTTTTAAGTTCAGAAAAATTATTCGCATTGGATGCGATTTCTTTCCTCATATTCTGAATATCTTTATTAATATATCTCAAAACTCTTTCAGTGCCCATGAAGGCACCGGTTAGCTTTACAATAGAATTCCTTTGATCTCTCAGTATAGATTCGGTCTGGCTTTCTCTGTTTCCGGACATGTTATTATTTGGTAGTATAGGAAGTGCCATATTATCTACTCCGTTCTAAATTCTTTTGTTGCATTTTTTCGTGTTCTTGTTGCATAAAGTTAATTAACATAGTTACGTAAATGTCTCTTTCCCATGGTAGCATATTTTCTATTTCTGTTATTGAATACTTATGATGTTGCATTAAAGAAAAATTCAATTGAAAATAGTTAGCTAGTCCTTCATGAGAAAGAGTTAAACGAAAAAATTTTGCAATCCCTCCAGATTAACTAAATTATATTTTCCACAGTTGTCGCAAGTTTTTTCTATTTTTTGTGTTACCTTTGGCATGGTCAAAAAGAATTTTTCTAATTTCTCAAACTGATCCTTTGAAAAAGAATTTATAAATTCTACTAATTCTTCCCTGGTATAGTTATCATAATATTGTTCATCAGTATAAACTCCCTTTATGCAAGAACATAATACCTCGACAATTTTTTCTGAGTTTAAATTTTGATATATTTCAATCATTTCTTGTAATCTAGGATATCTCATTTCTACACCGATATTATTAGATATCAAAATTTTATTACTATGTTCTTGTTTCTTTTCAACTGTAGCTTTGGTTAAATCTAATTCAATTTCCATTTTTTCTTCACATTGTTCACATTTCAGTGTTAAGGTCGAAACTTCTCCTATAGATTTTGAACGAATATTTAAGAAAAGATATTCTAGATCAAATGTTGCTAATTCCTGGATATTTAGTTTATTAAATGTACAAGCATCAATAAGCTCTTCAACCATACGATGTATTTCTTCATTATCTGATTGTAATGCTGTAAGTAATATCTTATATTCCTTGACAAGGAAAGGACGATATTTTACGACTTCATCTGTTGAAGGTAAAATCAATTCATAAGTAGGTGTTTCTAATCTAGGTAAAGTCATCATTATTCCTTATATTATTTTAACCGCCTCCGGGGAGAGATCGTAAACGTTTGTTTCTTTCGGAAAATTCTTCGGGGATTTGAACTTCTGATGTTCCTCTTTTTTCTTTTGTGCGTAATAATCTATGTTTAGCCGTCCATGATCTATAAGCAAAATTTACTAAAAGTTTGCTAATTTGATTTTGATTGCCATAGTTTAATTCTACAGGAACCAGACTCCTCGGGAATACATCCTGCAAACTCACAGTATATACAATCTGATTTTGTTCATTCAATTGCATAATTTTTAAGTTATCTACTGCATAGTCGCTTCGATAATATACATTATAGGAGAGGGGATCAACTACCTTTTGTATCCAAGCATCAAAGAATGCTTTTAGATCCATCTGCTGATCTAATAGAAAAGATAAAGTTATTCCTTCACCCCCGTATTCAATGCCAAACGGTCTCTGGTAAACGGGACCATAAATTCTTTGAGGGCGAACTCCTATTATGGAAGGAGGAAGCGTAGCAGAATCACAATATAGATTAATTAATCTTAATTGTCCGTTAAATCTATTTGCTAATGATGCGGGTATGGGTATCTCAACTTCGAATCTTGTTGGCCTCGCCAACCCCCGAGCCATTACATCAGATTTAAATTCTCGCAAAGAAAAATTTGCCATTATCGATATCCTTTACTGGTTTCTTGCCAGATTTTTTCTTTACTCGCTCCCTTGAATCTTTCAATGGGTAGCATAGCTGCGGTTTTCCAATCATTAAAATCTATCTTAAGGAAATTAGTTTTTATATGATCATTTAGATAATGTTTAACGCATGCGGTTGCTGCTAAATACTTAGAGGAACTATTAAGCAATTCCCAGGATAAACGTATACGAGTTCTTTCAGGCGTATTTTGATTAATAACAATTTTATTAAGTTCACCTAGTAATTTAAATCTTGCAAGATATGGAAGATAATGTAAATTTATTCCAAGAAATCCGTCGGGCAACAAACTAAAGGGAAGAACAAGAGGTAGTGTATCATAGTAGGGCAATTTATCTTTATGTTTAGGATCATAGAGAAATAAGTACATCTGACCCGGCACTATAGTTTTAACTAATTTTTTATTTCTCATTAACTGATTGCCATAATTAGATGTTATACCTAGACCTTGCACTTGTTTTTGATACCATTGATAAGATTTTTGCTGATCACCAGCATTCATATTTACTATCTGAAAAGCATCAGTAGTCATTTTTGATCCCTAAATCTTTTTCGGTTAAGATAATAAATTTCATATTCCTATCTTCGCAAAATTCAAAAGCTGCCTTCCATTTTGCATCATTGACCCCGTATTGAAATACTTCATCTATAAATTTTTTAGTTCTTTTCTGCGGTATTTGGGGTGGTCGTGTAAATCTCTCGGGCTTTATTTCCACTAGATATTTTTGCATTTCTCCAGTTTTAGATTTAATTTTTATATAAAAATCTACAAAATATCTATGAACTTTTTTATCTAGCGGGGAGATATACGGCACTATAACTGTTTCAGACCCCCATTCTTGCACTGACAAATTTTGATCGCACCATTTCATGAACCTAAGTTCCCAAAGTGATCGATACACTATGTTAGTTATATCGCCTCTGTATTTTGCAGGATTGTTCGGTCTAAACTTTCCTTTATAGGTTTTGGTATATGTCATTTGGTTATAAATATTGTATATTCCTCATTATTTATTAAGAAAATGTCAACTACCGATACCCGCCAAAAAGATCTTTTAGAAAAAGAAACGGTTAAGAAATCTGGAAGATTTTATAATCAAAAACGAGGTGACTTCAATATTGGTACTTATGAATATCCAGAAGATCTGAGAACCCGAGAGGATCTTAAACATTACATAGTATTTTACATTAATGTTCGAGAAAACTCAGATTTAAAATTTGAGGAAACTAAAAAAAATGTGGGAGTTCAAGATTCTCCTATCCAAAAAGATAGGAAATATGCACTAGCGACCGAAGATGTGCAAGAAGCCAAAGATATTGTAGTAAATAACTTAGGATTTTTAGGAGGTATTGCAGGATTTCTATCAGGCAAAGGTTTAGGTAGTAGATTAGCAGCAGCCCTGGGTGGAGCAGGCGCGGGGGAATTAACTAAGTTAGCTATACAAAATTTAGAAAAAGGTACCGCGGGATTCAAACCCGCGAAGAGTGTCAGATTAAAAGAAGTTATCACCCTGCATATAGAAGAAAGCCCAAGCGTTAGATATGGAGTAAACTATACTGAAACCGACATGGGCACTTTAACTGGACTTTTAATTCAAGGATCGGCAGCAGAAACGGGAACAATGACTGATTTTGCTAAAGAAGCAGGATCTAGATTGATTGCAGAAATGTTTAGATTACCTAATTTGGGATCTCAAAGAGGCACATTATCCGATCTAAGGAATTTAGGAACTAGATCTAAAACTAATCCTTTCAGAGAAGTATTATTCGAATCTGTAGATTATAGAACTTTTACATTTAGATATAGATTTTTTCCTAAAAGTGAAAATGAAAGTGATAGAATAAAAAATATTTTAGATTTATTTAAAAAACATATGCATCCCGAACTATCAAGTCAAAAATTATTCTACATCTATCCCTCAGAATTTGAAATTTCATACTATTATCAGGGCAAAGAAAATGAATATCTGCATAAGTTTGCTCCCTGTGTTTTACAGAATATGGATGTACAATATGGTGGAGATCAATTTGCGACCTTTGACAATGGTGCACCGGTTGAAATAACTGCAGCATTGACTTTTAGAGAAGTGGAACAAGTAACTTATGAGGGGGTATCGAAAGATGGCTTATAAGTTATTTGAAGATTTCCCACTCATAGCATATACATTAGATAACTATTCTTCAGAACAAGTTGTAACTGATATTTTTAGAAGAGTAATACTAAGTAAAGAATTTAGTGAAACTTCCGCATTTTTTGAAGAATATGAAGTTTTGCACGGAGAGACGCCGGAAGAAGTTTCTTATAGATTTTATGGTACAACGGAATTACATTGGTTAATTTTAATGGTTAATGATATTGTTGATCCTAGATTCGAATGGCCATCTTCTCAAGAAAACTTGTTAGAAGACATCGAAACTAGATATGGCGGGGAGGATAGTATTTTCACCAATAAAAATGCTTTGGATAAAAAAGGATATCAAGTAGAAACCTTTTTTCTATTGACAGAGGATTCCACCCATAAAAACCCAAAAAGATTAACAACACAAACAGACCCCGAAAATTTTACGAAGCAGCCTATATCTTATATGAATTCCAACACAATAACTTCGTTTCAAACCAATTATGATATTGAAGAAATTAGAAACGAAAAGAATAGAAATATTAGAATCATCAAAGCAGAAATTATAGATGAGATTGTGACAAACTATAAAAATTTAATTAAACAGTAATGAAAGAATCTTATCAGTCCCCCGGTGACATATCAATTAAACAAATATATTTAATTTCGCCCAATAAAAATAAATTTGTTAGTTTGATAGATTACTTAGTGGAAATGAATATATACGAAAGTATATTTTCTTCAACTATTTCTGGTAATATAGTTTTATCTGATAATAGAAACCTAATTCGAGATTTCCCAATCTTAGGTGAAGAAATACTATTAGTAGAATTAAAAACTCCTACATTCACAGACGAGCTTTCAATTTATAGGGCATTTAGAGTTTTTTCGCTAGGTGACAAAAATTTCGTGCGAGATGGAAATTCTCTAGTATATAAGTTAGATTTTTGTTCCCAAGAATCTTTTGTTAATTCTTTAACTAAATTATATGGATTATATGAGGGCAAACCTGATCAGATAATATCTCAAATCTTTACAGAATATTTAAAGTTAGAACGAGTATTTAGCGTAAATGAAGTTGGAGAAAAAATGGATGCTAAAACTCAAATACAGGAAACCAATTTAACTATTTTATCTAAACCAACGAATTCTTTAAAATTCGTTATCCCGGGTTGGAGTCCTTTAAAATCCATAAATTGGATTTGTAGTAAATCGCAAGCTGCTAATTCTAAATCTTGTAACTTTTTATTTTGGGAAACAACGAAGGGATTTTATTTTTCTTCAACTGATATAATTTTTGATTCTTTGAATAACGTTACAATAGGAAAATACTCACTGACAGCTTCTCTACCAGGATCAAAAGATGGGGATAAATTGGGAATTTTCACTATAAAAAATATAGTAAATAAAACAGTGTTTAATCAGTTAAATAACGTATTGTCTGGATATTTAGCAAGCAGGGTAATAGATGTAAACTTATATAACAAAACTTTTGAGAACTATGATTATGACCATGGATTAAATTATTACAAATATGCTCATACTGAACAGGTTAATAGTTTACCTTTTTTTGATCCTTTTATTGCGAGAAATCCTGAAGTATACAAAGTAGTAAATTACAACTATCCAAAATTATACAATAATTCCGAAGGTAATTTTACTGAAAAAAATAAGTTTATTTTTGGCAATAGAAGATCCAATCTATTAGAATTAACTAACTTTGATATGGAAATAGTTATACCTGGCAGGACAGATATAGAAGCCGGCAACTTAATTTATTTGAATCTTCCTTCGGGCAAACCCCCCTCCCCGAAAGATAAAACTAAAAATTTAAAAGATGAACTATTTTCTGGATATTATCTAATAACAACACTTAATCATAAGATCAATAGATTGACACATTATACTACTATGACGGTTTCGAAAGATAGTTATTCTAAAGAGTATTACGATGCAAGATAAAAATGTTATATGGTGGACAGGCGTAGTTGAGGACAGAAACGATCCAGAAAAACTTGGTCGTTGTCGAGTTAGAATTTTTGGTTATCATACTGAAAATTTAGGTCTCCTTCCCACCGAAGATCTCCCTTGGGCCCTGCCTTTACAATCAGTCACTTCCGCAGCTTCATCCGGAGTGGGTAGTACTCCGGTGGGAATTGTTCCCGGAACTTGGGTGGTAGGTTGGTTTTTAGATGGAGATAATGCTCAACAGCCTTTAATTGTAGGCACCTTAGCAGGAAAACCAGAAACAAATACTCAAACCAAATCTGCTATACAACAAGAAAAATCTATAAACAATCTAGTTAGGGATAGTAGAGATAATATTGTATATGATGAAAATGGTATACCTATACAAATCGATACTAGAACAAAAAGTCAAAAAGAATTGATTGCTGCTTTAGCTCCAAGAGAAGTAGATACTTTGTTGAATACCATATCTTCAGAATTGTCTGCGAATGATATCACTAAAATAGGCAAAAATAACGAATTAGGAAAATATCAATTTACTGTAGAAAGATTGATAGAATTAGGATATATTAAAAAGCCATTGGGAGAAACGATATATCCTGCTATTATAAATGATCCCGAATATTGGACCGGCAAAGACAATATAAAAAATAAAGAGGAATTTTTAAATAATTCCGTATTACAAGATTCTATAATGTTAAACTCTACCTTAGATAGTTATAAAACATTACTAAGATTAGGTAAAATTACAGAAAAAGATAAAAGTTATACTGTGGCAGGATTACTTTTTACTTCGCATCTATTTGGTGCAAAAAATTCTGATAAGTTAGAAAAAAAGGATCTTCAGGGTGTTAAAGCTAAAGATTATTTTATAAAGGGGAATTCCGCACTTGGGGGTGAAGAAATAGATTTTATTAAGGTATTTGAAGATAGGCAAACATATCTACCCGAAGAACAAAATAATGATGAGATTAATTCCAGAACAGGATTTTCTGATCCCGACAAAAAATATCCAAAATATGAATATGCAGGATTATCAGACATAAACAAATTAGCAGTAGGAAATAATAATCATACTTATTTTAAAATAAAAGAAAATAATAGAATAGAAAAAATACCTTTAGCTAAAAGTAATTCTAAATGGGACGAACCCGAGTCTGCTTTTTCCTCAGTATATCCATTTAATCAAGTATTTGAAACTGAAGCTGGGCATGTTATAGAATTAGATAGTACACCAAATGCTGAAAGAATACACGTATTTCATAAAAAAGGTACCTATATAGAGATAGATGTCAATGGTTCTATGGTTCTCAATGTTCTTGGCAATCTGCTTCGCTTTCTGCTCTGCGAAAGCCTGCTCGAAAGGTACGCCTTCGTAGTTGCTACCTTGCGTCAACTGGGTTTGCATCCAGTATTGTTCCAACGAGCGAGGA
>OGWC01000005.1_pt1 | contig 23262 bp, 25 predicted proteins | sample 1575941 | NCBI WGS metagenome assembly OGWC01 (sample SAMN07581552, study PRJEB24739) | freshwater metagenome | place: Singapore | collected 2015-04
GTTTCCCAGTCACGATACACAGGCGACCAATACACGCCCAAGCTCCTCGTTTCCGAGGCCGTCTGGGAATGGAGCGGCGAGGACAGGAAGATATCCAGCGAGGGGACTTGGAAGTTCCGCCAGTCCTTCGTCCCCCGTTCCTTCGGGGAGGCGTTATTTGCAAAGATGGTGGGTCATGTCACCGAGGCGGACATCCTCGGTATCATCGCAAGGCTCAACGAAAGCGACATGGGTTACAAGACCAAGCGCACCATCTTCGGTTCCTGCGGGTCTTTCTGGGATTTCTGCAAAAAGAAGAACTACACCCAGACGCAGTTCTTCCACAAGATGAACCGCAAGAAACTAAAGGGAGACATGGAGCCCCGCTTGGAGCGAAGGGCTTTGAGCGATGACGAGGCCGAAAGGCTGTTCAAGGCCCTCTCGGAAAACAGGCTCAAATGGCCCCTGACCTGCGCCATGATCGGCATTCACACGGGAGCCAGAATCTCCGAGGCCATCCAAGTAAGGCCTGAAACGCTCTCCTTTGGCAACACCAAGCTGGACGGCAAGGATGTTCCTTGCGTCAGGATTAAGGATCTTAAGCGTGGCGGGGTGGTAATGGAGAAGGTGATGAGTGACGAGCTTGAGCAGTACCTAAAGGGGCTTTCAGAAGACGGGTTCCCGCCATCCAATGTCAACAAACACAAGCTGGCCTACCACTTCCAGAACGCCGCCATCAAAGCCGGAATCCCCACGGCCACCTTCCATTGGCTCCGGCACACCTTGGCTTCCCGCCTGCTGAAGCATGGCATCCCTGAGCGGATTGCCTCGGCCATCATCGGCCACACCGAGGCCGTCCATAAGGAATATGCCCACATCGAGAAGGGCCAAATGAAGGAAACGCTGACTTTGGTGAGTGCTGGGGAAATGTCAGGTTTTACCCCTAAAAATGGCTCCTTTATGTTACCACAAGTAGCAGGATGCAACCACAATGAGGCCGATTCTCTCTGTGGAGATCATCTAACAAGCACTTAGAAGCAATACGCAAGTTTCTCCTAGATAATGACTTACACCGATACGACAACAACTTGGAAAAGTTGTGTTTGGGAATTGTTTTCTTAGCTTGCGAACAACTCAGATTCAGCCACCCGCCTAGCCTGAACGCCCTTGAGGGGGCTCCTGCGAGCCATGCTCTTGATCAGGCCAGCAATGGGCCGGATGTTTCCCCGCTCAAGCAGATCCCGAACCTCCTTCATCTCCACCCTGCTCTGCCCCACTAGGCTCGTTCCCCGATTGAAGGTAAGGCTGACCAATGCCGTTTTTTGATTTGCCGTGAGGGCATCAAAGTTGGGCCAAAGCTGGTAGGCCTTCATAATCCAGCGGGGCAGAGTCACCTTCATAAACTGCTTCAAGGCCACATCGTAGGGGATGTTCACGCCAACCACGCTCCGGTGCATCCTCTTGGCATTGTCACCACGAAGACCAGCAACGCTAACCAGCTTCTCAATATCCTCCTTTGGGATAAAGCCCTGCCAGTCGTTTTTGATCTCTTCCGGCGTGTAGTAACCAAGGTCGTAACCAACCCCGATGGTGTTTCCGCTGGCATCATTCAAAGGAGCCAGAGGCGTAGTCAGGTAGCGATTATAATAACGAGGCCCACCCGTCTCGAAATCCACGATCTTCTTAACCAGATCCTCCGGCGGTAGCCATCCGTGATAGGTTGTGTAGTTGGGCTTTTCCTTGGCAGGCTTGGGATTCTCTTTTTTAGGCTCCTCCTTCTTCTCCACCGCCACCTGATCAACAATGTTCTTAAACCAACTCATTCCCCTAGCCATTCCATCAGTCACACTTCTCATACGAGTCCTCCGTTGTTTGGGCCAGTCGGCCAGAAGACCAAGCTATACCTAGTCCCAGACCAGACCGGAGATGCCATGTGCTTGAGGTAGCAGGGGAACATCGTGGCCGAGCCCTGCTCCTTTGCCCTGTCCCAGCCGTTCCACTTGTGGCAACGAATCCTGAGCCTGCCGCCGACATAAGCCTTGGGGCTTGAGAGATTGACGGATATGGCAATCTTCCTTTTATCACCGCCTGCGGCGTTATCAAAATGCCAGCCGTAGAATTGGGGCTTGATCCAGCTTCCCTTGTAGATTGTGAATTGAAATCTGCTGGATGGGTAGAGGGCGAACCCATATACCCTTGACGCATAGGCAATCAGACTTTCAAGACGCTGGAAAACCCAGTTCGTATTGTCCGTCCTACCCACCCAGCTTAAACTGCATTTGCGGCCAGAATCCTTCTTGAACTTGCCGTCATCGCTCATCCCAAGGCCGGACAGAACCTCGTTGGCCAGCCCGATTTCAATGATCCGCTCGCATTCCTCCGGCAGAAAGGAATTGGGAATCGTGAAGGCATCGCAGACCTTCGTGTGCTTCATATATTCTGGCTCGGACTCCTGATATCCGGCCACCATTGTCCCGCTCCCGATGGAAACGCTGTAATTCATAGGTCGCTTAAAATCCTCCAACTAGATCCAGTCCTAAGCGTGGCCTTGTAGTTCTTTCTTTTGCAATCTTTGGCATTAACCAGCCAAAAAATATCATCGTCCATGCCCCACAGGACAAAGGCATCCACCCCGCTTTTATAGATGGTTTTGCTTTTATTAAGTCCCTTGGAGGTCATAAATCCATACCTGTTTCGGTGGGGGTCTTTTCGCTCCGAGGTTTTGACTTGGATTCTGGTGAACTTGCCACGCTTCTCAGCAACGAGGTCATAGCCTGCATAATCCTCCAATGGGGCCAGAACGGAGTAGCCAAGCCGAAGCAGGGCGGAGGCCACCCTCGATACCCCTACGGCTCCTATCTGTCTGTTTGACAGCTTCACTTGGGTTCACTCCCTCTTATCTAGGCTTATTAGATTTTATCGTCAACACTTGAATTATATCTGTCCAAAGCCCTGATCATCAGTTCCTTCTGTCTTTCCTTATTGGCCCTGATCCTGTTGAGAATGGCCTCGCTCTCGGTGCGCTTATATGCCTCCTGAAGTCTGCGCCTTTCGGAGCGAAGTTCCTTGAGGCGTTGTTCCGTGGACTTGACCAGTCCAACCATTCTTAGTTCCGGCTGGGCCTCCCGCCTGATCTCTGCGGCTTTGGCTCTCTCGCCCTCCCTTTGGGCAATCTTCAACTCTTCGGAAATGGTCAGGACTTCGGATCGCATCTCCTGATAGCGGGATATATCAACATAGCTTGGAACCCTGCCACTCAGCTTGCGATACATCGGAATCTCCCCGACCAGATCCTCCAGCGGAAGGTCGCCCTTAGCCGCCGCCATGCCCCTGAACGGAAGATTTACCAGCCTCTCGCCAAACTTTCCTACGGCCCCAGACAGAAACTCCACCGCATAATCCAAGGTTTCTGGGCTGACATCCACCGCTCCGGCCCTCGCCTTGCTTCCGCCCGTAAGCTCGTTGATCTTCTCCGTCACCCATTTGCTGACGGGGCTCACATTGTTCCAATACCTCTGGGAATCCGGTGGAGGAGTAGGGTCAAACGGGTTGGGAGTAGGCATGATCGGCCTGCCTGAAAAGTCTATGTTAAGTGCAATATCCACCACAGGAGTCAATATGGTGGGTGAGATGGCCTGAAAGATTGAGTAGGAGCCACCAAGGGGATTGAAATTATCAATCGCCGCCATTGATAGCCTGTATGCGGCCTTGCTTGGGCTCATCCCAGCCCCAAGCATTTCCCTTGGCATGACGCTGGCCATGAGTTGTCCGGCATAGTCAAAGACCGAATAGCCGTAGGGCATTGTGAACTTGAAATAATCCCCAGTTCCTATCTTAAGGGGATTCATCAGGATAAAATTTTGCCTGCGTGTGTATTCGGGAATTTTGTCGTAGAAAGGGATTCCAGTTTCATCCTCCCCCCCAAGGATTCGGTTAAGGATGTCCCTGAAGAAGCCAAAAGCCATCACACCCAGCATGATTTTTTGTGCCTTCCTGCTGGTGGCAAGGGCTTGGATCATGCGAGCCGTCCCTTGGATATTGGCGTTATAGAAGAGATAGAAAGAGTTTAGGAGCGGCCCAGCCGTTCCCTTGCGGGTGAAATTGACCGTGATGTTACGGGCCGCATAAGCGGACTGCTTGGGCGTATAGCCCCGCTCCCGAAGGGTGGCGTAGGTGGCAAGACGGGTGGCGTTCTCAACGGCTGAGTTAGCCTTACCAACAAAATCCAAGGCCTTGCCAAACACTCTTGTTGCAGAGTTGCTTCCGCCCCTTGCCACTTCCGCCTGAATCTGCTTTTGAAGAGTGGCAAAATCCCTTAACCCAAAGAAGGTCATCCTGCCGCCCTCCCGCTTGAACTCATTATAGAAAAGATCCATGCGGTTGTTTGTGTCGGGAGTTCCAAGCTCTGCCCTGAACGTGGCCGCAAGAGAGGGCCGGATGTTCTTAAGTAGATCTATGGCAAGCCCCCTAGCGTCATTCTGGTTGATGTTGACCAAGGCCGCCTGAAGATCTCTTGCGAAGTTTGAGATAATAAATTCTGGGCTGGCCTGCGTATTGATAAAGGCGAAATAGCGATTCATGGATGCAAGGCTCCTAACGAATGAACCAAAAACGGGGCTGGCCCTGTTCTTCATAATATCGGCCAGCTTGGGATCGTTGATGCGGAGATAGCGAACCTCTCCATTATCCTTAAAGGCAATGATGTCTGGGGCTTGGGTGTTTCCGATTTGCCCATCCTGCAAGAGTTCGATTACCCCATTATTCGGATAATTTATCGCAAACTGCTGGGCTGTCTGCATGACCCTGTTCTTCTCCGCCCTGACCACGGAATCCATGTATTGTTGGAAGGAATAGGCAATGATGTCGGAGGCCTTCGTGGTTCTGCCCTCGGCCATGATGATGTCGCTTCCCCTTACATCGAACCCCGATCCGGTTCCGGCAGTCCGCATTGTTTCACCAGTCTCATCCTCGGCCAACCCTGTCTCACGACCCATCAGCGGAACATATTCCTTGTAGCGTTCCGTAAGTAGCTCGTAGGTGTCCCTGCTAATCAGGCCAGCCTCATAGCGATTGCGAAGCCCTTGCCTGTTGACCTCCAGAAGCCTCTGCCGGATCGGCTCCAGCTTGGCCTGATCGGCTTGGCTTATCTCGGAACGGAGAACCCTGTCGGCCTCTGCATTGGTCATCCCGCTCCCGCCATCCTGCTTGGCTGGGTCATTGGGGAATCTTTGGGCAATGACGGCATTGCGCTCCTTGGCGTGTTTGGCCGTGGCGTATTTGTCGAAGGTTTCCGCAGATATTCCGCTTTTGGCCAAGTCTTCCACAATCGGCCTAGCCTGATTCTCGTCAAAGTCTGTCAACTGCTCGCCAACTCTTCCGTGATAAAGCTCCTCGGCCTGCTTGATATTGGCGTAATCGGGGATCGGGCCTTCTTTTGCGGCTACCCGCTTCTGAAGATTCTCCACATCCACGAACTTGTCTTGGAAGGTGCGCCGGAAATCATCGAGCCTTGTCTTTAGCCCTTGGCGGATATCATCCTTCTTGGGCTGGGCCGTCCTTGTGGAAGGAGTTACGGAAGGCTTTCCGCCCTTCCTGACCTGAACCCCACGCAGGGGCTCGCTTCCCCTGAAAGCCCTGTCGGCAAATATAAAGGCATCCGACTTGACCACCCGCTTCCCGTATCTTGTCGGGCCTTGGATAGTTAAGTCGAAAGTCTCTGGGTCAATCTCCGTAACCCTGAAGTCCTCATTGCCCCGCCGGATAATATCACCCTGTTGAAGATTGGATGCCTGATAGGAGATATCCCCGACCTTGGGCCGGAAGAGGGCGGAACGAAACGCCTGCCTCTGGGACTCTGTTTGGCGGAGGCCTTGGTTGTATTCCCGTGTCTTTCTGCGTGAATCAATCGCCTTACCCACGGCCTGCCAAAGCCCACCGGATGTCCCGTCACCAACGCCAAGATTATCGTAGGCCATCTGCGCCATCTCATCGACTGGCATGGAGCCCTTCATAAGGCCTGTGTATGGCCCTTTAAGATCCGGCATCCCATCATACTCGGCAGGAGCAGTAGTCTCGGTGGCTCTCTTGACTGAAGGCCCACCCTTCTTCCCATAGAGGCTAATGTTCTTCTTCTCGGTGGCCTTCTTCTTGGAAAGCATTCCACCCTCTTCTTGAATAAAATCTATGATGTCATACCCAGTTTCGTCCGGCTGAAGGATATCCTCTGCCAAGGCCTTTGTCGGACGCTCCGCCCTTCTGATGATCGTATCCTGCTCTTTTTTAATCTGGCTTAACCTCTCGTCATAATAAGGAGCTTGGTCTGGGTCATTTTCCTTAAGTCTTTTGATGTCTCCTTCAATCGTATCCAATCTTGTAAGCCTTGCTTTTTCACCAGCCGATAGAATCACATCCTCACGCTTGGGGACTTGAGCTTCCGCCTGACCCGCCTCAACTTGTGCCTCCTCCTGAGCCGGAGCCTGCGCCTGTTCCTCTGGCCTCTGAAATTCCGTGAATGGCTGAAGCCCCTCCTGCTGTGCCTGTGGCTGAACCTCAGCCTGAGCCTGTGGCTCGGTTGTAGCCACATCCTGATTCCTTCTGGCCTGACTCAATCCGAACCCGCCTATAACGCCTGACGCTATGGCCCCGACTGTTCCCCCAACCAAGGCAGACTTTCCTGCCCCTTCCAGCACATCCTGATCCGGCTTGTATTGGCCCTTGGCGATCAGGTTGCCCATCGTGGTTTGAAAGGCCTCCTGCAAGGCCTCCGTTCCGGCCTCAACTCCGGCCTCAATAAAATACCGCCTTACATCCCTAGAAAACTTTCCAGCCGTGGCCTTGTCGATCTTCTCAATCCATTTCTCGGCGGGGAACACCTCGGATAACCCAGTCACCCCGTTGAGGAATCCGGCGGTCAAGACCTCCTCCGGCTTGGCCCCAGCCTGACTTGCCCTCTGCGCCCCTTCTCCCGCCCCCAGCACCACTCCGGTTCCAGCCGCCACGGCCCTTGGGGCAACATTGGCCGGAACTCCGATGGCTCTGGCTACTGGCCCTCCGGCGACAATCGTTGACACCTGCCCAAGACCTCCCGCCACCTCTGGAATGAAGGAGCCTTGCGCCTCTGGAATGCTTGGATAAAGACGCTCACCAGCCTGTTCCAAGCCCCTTGCTATCCTCGCCCCTGCCGTGCTTTCAAAGTTATAGGGCTCTCCCTGAACCGGGATTCCAGCGGCGGATTCAACCAGACCATAGGTTCTGGCAATGGCCGCTGGGCCTGTGACAAGGGCTCCCTTGGCGAACCTGCCGAGGCTTTCCCTTGCTACTGCCGATTGGGAAGGGGTGAGCTTTTCATCTGGAACGAAGCTTGGAATGGAGGACTGCCTCTCCGGCTTTGGATCTGGAACAAACCCGAAATCTTCAGGTTCCTCCTCAACCCTGACAACCTCCCCCCTTTTGTCCCTGCCAACGGCAAACCCGACCCCCTTCTCCTCGTCAAATCCTGAACTCACCGTATCCACGCCTTGCTTAAGAGCCTTCTCCACGGCTGGTTCTGCCCTTTTCTCAATCAGGCCTTTGGCCAGAGCTTCCTCGGTAGGCAGGGTTGGGCCAGCTATTGAGCCATCCTCCCGCCTCATTGGAGGCTCTGCGATTAAGGCATCTGGGCCTTGCTCGACAAGAACTCTTGCCCTCTCAGGCGAATAAACATCTTCGGGTTTCCCACCCTTTTCCACATATTCCCGCTTGGTCTGGGTAGCCGGATCATCGGGAATAAACCCAAAATCCTCCTCCTTATCCTTCTTGCGAGGATCGGGAACAAAGCCGAAATCCTCTGCCATTTTGATTAGGGGATTTTCTCGTATCTACCGGAGGCCTCTGCGGCCTTGAATTTCTGCATTGGGATTGATCCGGTCTGTCCTGTGGTTTTATCACGAACCCTTACATAACCGCTGTTCTGCGGATTGATCGGCTCAATGGGCGAGGAAATACTTGGTTGGGGTGTGGCCTGCGGAACTGGAATTGGTTGCTGGGTAGGAGCGGAAATTTCAGGCTGGTTTGGTGAAAACATCACGCTCCCACCGCTGGAAATATACTGGGAATCCCGCATGGCCTGATCTGCCGTAATGTTTGGAAGCATTGGGTTATTGGCCTGATAGGTGGACATTCCGGCATTCATGGGAGCATAGGATGGAATGCTCTCCTGTTGGGCCTGTCCGGCAACCTGCGTATAGGGAACTTTGAACGTCACGGTTTCCTTGATGGGCTCCTCATTCTCGTCATATCCAATGACATTCTCACGCCTGACCGTGGCCATGCCCGTGTCCTTCTGAGGTCTTAGACCATTTGCGGCATCCACAAGATCCACGGCCTTTGCCTTGGCGATTCCGGCATCTACCATCTCGTAGGGAAGCATGGCTTCCCTTAGACCCCTCATCTTCTCAAGACTCTTGCTCCTGTTACCCAAGGCCTGAATCTCGACATTAAGCCTGTGAACCTCCATCGGGTCTTGGACTCTTGATAGACTTTGCTCCAATATATTCTTTTGCAGGTTGGATTCCGATATCTGCTGGTCGAAATCAGCCAAGTCACGATATCCCTGTTCCACCTTAAATCTCTTGTTGTCCTGCTCCTGCTTTTCCCGATTTGCCCTTGCCTCGGATCGGATTGCGGCCTCCATCCTGAGCTTTCTGTCCTCCTGCTCATTGGCAAACCTGATTAAATCCAATAAAACTGCCATAAATCCTCCTTAGATAAATTCTGGAATCAATCCGCCAATTCCTGTAATCCAGTTTAAGGGAGAGTTCTTTTGCGATGCGGCATAGGTGCTTGAAAGGTAATCTAGCTGAGCATTGTACTGACGGGTCTGGTTGTTGTAGACCCCCAGCGCAAACTGCGTGCCGATCTGACCCGCCTGCGGATTGATGTTCACCCCCTGCGGGATCGGGGTCTGCATCATCGGAGCCGCCCCCTGACCCAATGCGCCCAGTTGGCCTCCCTGCGTCACAATGGGCTGAAGTCCTGCGTAACTTTGCAGGTTGGCAATCTGCTGTTGGGAGGCCGCATTCCTCTGTTGAATGGCCCCTAGCTGATTTGCGTAAGCCTGCTGGGCAAGCTGGTTGTTTTGGGCAATCGCCCCCATCTGGTTTGCATACATCGCCTGCTGGGCTTGATTCCTCTGCCCAAGCCCAGCCTGATAGTTTGCAAACTCCTGCTGGCTGGCCTGATTATTGGCCGAAGTGGCGGCCATCCGGTTTGCGAGTTCCTGCTGGCTGGCCTGATTGCGCTGATCCAAGGAGGAGCGTTGGTTCTGAAACTCCTGCTGGGCAAGGGAATTGTTCACCCCAAGCGCAGTCTGATAATTGATATATCCCTGTTGGGCGAGTTGATTGGCCTCCTGACGGATCGCCCTTGCCACATCATACGAGCTTTGTCCGCTTTGCAGGAACCCAACGACATCCGATCTGGCCTGACGGGCTCTCTCGGTTTCGGCCCCGCTTCTGGCCAGAATCTCCTGCGCCAATGGCGCATTGCCATAGACATTCCCACGGGCCACCTGCCCAGCCCTGACGGCATTGTTAAGTCTGCGCTCCTCTTCGGCGGAAAGTTTTCCTTGGTTAAACAGGGATTCCCCAAGTTGCCGCTCGACCTCGGCCCTTCCACTGGCCGCATCGCCACCACCCTCAAGCTCCGAGCCAACCTGAAACTGAGGCCCGTAGTTTTGTCTTCCAAATGTCGGGCCTCCTCCAGCCCTTTCCAATGAAGCCCCAGCGTCAAACCTTCCCATAGCTGGGCCACTTCCGCTCATCTCGTATTGTGGGCCGAATCCTGTTTGGGTGAATGTTGGGCCATTGCCTGCCTTCTCAAACTGAGTGTTGCTGACAAGGCTTCCAAGTTTCTCCCGATTTGCAAATCCGGTTGGATCTATGGCCTGAAGCTGGTTACGGGCTTCTTGGGCGAATTGGGTTCCGTATTGCCTCTGAAGATCAATGGCCTGTTGGGCGTTGGCTTTCTGTTCCTGTCTTTGGAAATCCGCAACCACCTTTGCGGCATCCAGATCGGATTTGCCCCTGAAGTCCACAATCGCTTCCTGCGATGTTATCTCCTTGGGATCTTTATATCGCTTGCCATCCTCGTCAAAAATCTGGACATAGTATTGTTCGGGTCTGGTGGCAACGGACGAGGAAACCTCCGTCTTATTCCTTCCGGTTCCAGTAAAGTAGCGATTGCCCTCCTGATAATAGCCGGAGTTAAGAACATTCCTTGTTCTTGTCTCGACCCCAAAGGCCATGGCTGTTCCGCCGAGCTTGGCCGCATTCTCAATTTCCCTTCTTGCCCCTAGCGTCTGGACATCCGTGATCACGCCAGCCCGATTTGCGGCGGCATAGTCTGGCGGCGGAGGAGGAGGTGGAGGCGAAGGCGGACTGCCACCGTATCTGACGTTGGAAATCCAGAAAAGGCCCGTGAAATTATGGGCCTGCTTGGGGTGGGATAGTCTTAGTTCGAGAAACATTGCTTACTTCCTCCATGTAATTCCAAGCCACGGGCTGACAAGGCATTCATTCGGTCAAACATATTTATGGTGTATTTCCTTATCTTTCCATTCTTTAAGCCTCTCTGGTAGGCCACATAGGGCCGTCTTCCGTATCTATCCCAGAGAAGGTTAAACAGGCTGGAAATTGCAACTCCTTTGTCCGCAACGACCAACTCCACCCAAGTCCAATCCCCCTTGGGATCGTGCCGATAGGGAATAAGGCCGTCCTCAGCATTCGTTAGAAATCTAACACAGGCCACCCCACAGATGTTCCCGCTCTCCGTGGCGATCCCGCAAAGCTCGTTATCCATGTACCATTGGATCACGTTGGAGGTGTGGGTCTCATCCTCCCAGCCCTTGAGTCGGGTGGAGATCCACCTTGCGGTTGCGGAGGCTGTGGAGGTCATAGTTCCTCCGGTTGGAAGGAGTCGATAAATGCGCTAACGGTGGCGTTCTGGAGGCTGAGTTTTCCAGAAGCACTCTCCACAACCACCTGAATGCCACGCTTGGGCGTGTTGCCTAGCAGGCTCTTGGCCCTGCGTCTGCTCTTTTGGTTTCTAAGGATGGCATTGGCATCCAAAATAAATGGGAGAACCAGAATCCCAAGCCCACCGGAGGCGGCGGAGGAGTCAATATTGGAAAAGGCCGTGATCGTGTTGCCCAAGTCATCCAGCACATAAACGCTGACAAACGCCGTTGAGGAATAGAACTGAACCTCCACGTTATAGAGGCTCTTATAAGACATCGGCTCCCCGAAGGTGAACTCACGGGTGGTGATGGAAGTGGGGATGCTTGAACCTGAGTCCTGATAATCCGTGGCCACCTCCTGCTCGTCCTTGATATATTCTAGCCAGCGTAAAACCCTCCCGTCTGGCGTGGCCAAGGCCAAGAGATTGTTCGGATCGTTGGTATAGCGGGCAAAGGCGGAAGCCTTGAAATCCCCAGTCCACTTTCCAGACCAAGCCTTGTGTAGCGTGTTGTAGCAGATCGTGGCGTTGTTGGTCGTGGAGGATGAGATCGGGATGGAAAGGATGTAGCGGTTGGCATAGTAGGCCCCCGCCGCCTTCTGGATCTGGGCTGGGTTGATCTCTTGGATCGTGGAATCAATAATCTTTGAAAGGGGATCGCTGATCTCGTTTTCGCTTCCCTCCAGAGTCCTAGCCAAAGTCCTCACCCCGTCATTGGCCAGCCAGTAGATATTTGAACCAACCTGAGCAATGCTTCTTGGTGCTATACATCCAACCTCCCTAGATATGGTTTGGACAATCCAGCTTGAGATGGAGGCCGTGGGATCGGTTTCAACCACATAGGTTGAGTTGAGCTTGAAGACCACCAGCCGATATCCAGTCCAAGGCTGAAGGGCGATGATCGGCTCACCGTCCCCTCCGACTCGGAAGGAATCAACGCTCGACCAAGCGGACGTTCCCTCTGCCGACAGGATATCGCTCACATAGATCGTGTCTGGCTCCGCCGTCCTGACCGCAAAAAGCCTTTCGGTGTGGGAGGCAATGAGCTTGACCCCAGACGGGGCGTTCGCCGCCGCAGGGATTGAATTTACGGCAGTCCCGTTGAAGGACTTGAGCGCACTTGTCCCATCGCAGAAATAGAGCTTGTCGGATAGCTGGGCAAAATAAACCGAGTCATCGGCGGCGTTTGTCAGGTAGGACGAGCCTTCCTGTGTCCAAGACCCGCTTCCAGCCACGCCATCGTAGTAGAAAATCTTTCGGTTCTTGCAGATGACAAGCTGGTTGAACGAGCCAGTATCAAAATAATACATCCCCTGAATGTTGGACGTTCCTTCAGGTACGGCAGACGAGGAGAGGGACGAAGTTCCCCTCCGAGTCACGGCATTTCCCACCCTGTCGATATCCACGTTGACCAGTTCAACGCTTTGGCTTGGCTCTAGGAGCTTCGCCGCAGACAGATTATTTACCCCTCCGACAAAGGAGTTGGTCGTCTCAAACAAAAGAGGATCGTCAAGACCCTCGTTGCTGACGATGGGCATAGGGCTTAACCCACGCCAAGGAAACTTGGGCCCGAATAAGGATAGGAGGTGGTGTCCCAGTCATCCCTGCTCCATTCCCCAGAATCAACCGCAAGCACCTGAAGATTGTTGGCACTCTGGTTCTTCTCCACGCCAACCGCCACCTTCGTCTGTGCCACCCCGTCCGCATACATCATCTGCGCCTTGGAATATTGGCGATCCCTTGTGAGCATATCCCCCTCCGCAAAGGAGAGGAGGGCGTTGTCAATATTAGATAGGGCCGCACTATCGGAGTCGTTTGTCAGATTCCTTGTCTGGTATTGGCTTGAGCCGTCAATCACACGGAGCTTCACCTTTCCAAGAACCGTCAGGGTTTTGGTTTCACGGGGCTTCTGAACCAAGCGAAGCTTGACGAGCCCTGCGGGTGTTTTGGGGAGCGTGATAAATGCGAGCGGGGTTCCCGAATCATCAAAGAGCGTTGGATCAATCGCAAAGACCTGCTCGTGGGCGACTGGGCCAAGCGTGGTGTCAGACCACCTCACGGCCACGATTTGATCAATAGAAGAATCATTGAGTGTCACGTCCTGAGTGTCGGCAGGAACGCTCTGGCTTGCCGTGGAGAGAGATTCCCGCCAAAGCTGGGAGTTCCAGATCAGTTCGTAGCGGCGAGCAAGAAACTCCTTGCACTTGGCCACGGAGTCCGTGTCGGTCTTCCCGATCTTGCCCGTAACGAAAGAAGCCATGTCTCCGAGGTTCATTTATTTCTCCGAAGCTGGCTCGCCTTGCGAGCTCTGTGAGCTTTGATCGGTTGCCTGTTTCCTGATGTTTTCGATCAAAGCGAACACGGCCTCATACGGCATCCTCCCCAGCGAGGCGAGGATGAGGTTGGCTTCTTGGATGGTGAGGTCGAGTTTCAAGGGTTGGATGAGAGCCAGTTTTCCCCGTTAGCGATGGCGTTGTTGAGCGGGGTCAGATCCTCGTCTGTCCAGATGTCCCAAGCCACGGCCAGCTTCAAATGCTCCACATTCCTCTCAATATCGCTTTTCCGCTGGGCCTCGGATTGGTTCTCCTGTGCGGCGGCGATGCGGTCATTGATTAGGTTCACGCTGTCCAAGGCGGCGGAATATCGCTTGGCTGGATTGATTTCGGGCAGGATGTCGGTTGGCATGGTTTACTCCTTTAGTTTGGCTTCAAGTTGACTGACTTTCTGCGACAACTCCTGAATAGCCTTGACCAAGATCGGGATCAGGGTGGAAGGAGAGGCTTCCAGTTTTTCGGGATTGTCGGCGTAAACAAGATTTGGAACGGTTAGGCCGCTTTGTTTCTGTGCCTCTTCAAGCTCCTGTGCAATGAATCCAATTTCAGGAATCCCCACCTTCTTGCCGTCCCTCATATTCCACACAAAAGAAACTGGATTTAGGGCATTGATGAAGCCCAAGCCCTTGTCCAAGGGAACAATGTCCTTCTTGTCCCGCCTGTCGGACAGAGCCGTAATTGTTGTGACCTGACAGCGAAGCGTGGCAATGGCAGAGTTGCCCAGCGTGATGACGTTGGACGCGGTGGCCGATGATCCGACCGCCTCGTTTCCGATAAAAGTGTTGTTGGAGCCAGTCGTGTTGGCATTGGTTCCGGTTGCACCATACCCAGCTTGAAATCCGGTGGCCGTGTTAGAAATGCCAGTTGTGTTGGAGTAGAGGGCTTGAAGTCCATTGGCGGTGTTGTCGTAGCCAGTTGTGTTGGAGTAGAGGGCATTAAGTCCATTGGCGGTGTTTTGGTAGCCAGTTGTGTTGTAGTAGAGGGCATTAAGTCCATTGGCGGTGTTTTGGTAGCCAGTTGTGTTGGAGTAGAGGGCATTAACTCCATTGGCGGTGTTATAGTAGCCAGTTGTGTTGTAGTAGAGGGCTTGAAATCCATTGGCGGTGTTTTGGTAGCCAGTTGTGTTGGAGTAGAGGGCTTGAAGTCCATTGGCGGTGTTGTCGTAGCCAGTTGTGTTGGAGTAGAGGGCATTAACTCCATTGGCGGTGTTATAGTTGCCAGTTGTGTTGTAGTAGAGGGCATTAACTCCATTGGCGGTGTTTTGGTAGCCAGTTGTGTTGGAGAAGAGGGCTTGAAATCCATTGGCGGTGTTATAGTTGCCAGTTGTGTTGTAGTAGAGGGCTGCATATCCATTGGCGGTGTTATAGTTGCCAGTTGTGTTGGAGTAGAGGGCTGCATATCCATTGGCGGTGTTTTGGTAGCCAGTTGTGTTGGCCTGCAATGCGCCGTCCCCAATGGCTGAATTTGTGCTAACCCCACCAGCCCCCCTAGAAATCAGACTCTTGTTTCCAGTAAGAATAACATTCCCACTCGAATCAATCCTCATCGCTTCCGTCCCACCCTCGCTAAACGCAATCGTGTCGGCGGCGGGGAAGAAGATGCCTGTGTTGGTGTCGCCTGTGGGGACGATGGCTGGGGAGGAGGCGGTTCCTGCCTGAGTGGTGATCGGAGAGGTGGCAGAAAGGGTGGTGAATGAACCAGCGGCGGCGGTTGTGCCTCCGATAACAGCGTTATTGATCGTGCCACCCGATATCGTCCCAGTATTTATGGCGGGGCTGGTAAGAGTTTTATTGGTCAGCGTCTGGGTGTCATCCGTGGTAACGAGCGTCTTGCTTGTCGGAATTGTTGTTCCATTTACGGTGGAAGAGGCTGTGATAGCCCCAGTCACTCCGAGAGTTCCACCAATCGTGGCATTGCCCGTTACTGGGAAATTGGAGGCCGTACCCGCCTTAATCACGTTGGACAGGGATACTTTCTTAAGCGCAGTAGCGGAAGCATCATACATCAGGAGCAGGTCGTTGGCCTGATCCACGGTGGTTTCAGCGGAGCGATTGGTGATCGCCTCGGTTTGAATAGCGGCGTTGGCCGTGATGTTGTTCAGCTTGGTCGCTGTTACGGTATCGCCGTCAGAGAATGCCTGCGTTGTGGTAATTTCAGCCATAAATTAGATTCCTTTCACGATGTAAAGCGGGATTTGAACCAGTCGAATAGAAAACTAAAGATGATCCCGATGATGGATGCCGCCCCTAAAATCTTGGCCCAGATGTGTTCTAAGGCGTTTACCCTAAGAGAGATTCGCTCCACCCATTCCCCAAGCTCGGAAGCCTGCTTTTCCAGAATGGACATGATATAAGTCTGCCGCTCCTGCATTGAACGCTGAACCTCTTCGATTCGGGCAAGCCTCTCCCTCAAATCCGACATGGTGGGATCTCCCATGATCAGAAAAGCCTTTCTGGCTGTCTCTTGGATTCAAGATAAGCGATGGCAACTGCGATGTGGACAATGGCTCCGGTGAGTTGGGCTGGGTCGCCAAGCTCTTTCCTGACCCTAGCGTAAGAGATCAGGTGCTTGGTACGGGGGTCATAGCCGAGTTCGGCGGAGATGGCGTTCTCCTGCTTGGCAATCTTGATGGAGCGTTCAAGCAGTTCCCAGTCCTTACGGCCCAAGAAAAGCCTAGCCCAGCCCCAGAAGAGAAGATTGGTAAGCCAGTTCATTTCTTCCAATAATCCGCAGGGTCTTCCTTGATCTTGGCTTTAATGGCCTCCTGCGCCTCGGAAAGCTCGGTAGCCAAGAACAGGGCAGGCTCTCCATCCCGATACCCAGCCACGATGAAGCCCTCATCGTAGAGATATTGGATGGCTTGGATGGCCTGTTCGTCCTTGCTCATCTCAAAAAACACGAACTGGCCGTTTTTGCGACCAGTTCAGGGCCGTTTCGCCGAAGCTACTGCGGGTTTTAGAAGTCGAAATTTTAGGCTTCATAGCTCCAAGTTTTGATCCTTCATTAACTGCCAAATTTTTTCGGAAATCTTTTCGTTGTAGGCGTATTCGGCTTGAGGTAGCTGATTATATTTTCGGTCTTTGCGTAGTTCCTCCAGCGCATCGCTGACCACCCCACGCCATTTCGGGCCGTCCACGGCGATCTGGTGCTCCTCAGTTTCTTCGGGCAAATTAAATTCTAGCGTGGCTTTCATTGGTCTAAATTATCAAATTTGATAACTAAAGTCCCTCCGGCACGCTCGGGGCGATGAAGGTCACGCTGTCGGCCTCGTCGTTCGTAGTGGCGGCGAGGATCAGAGCCTTGCACCGCAGGTACTCATTGCGGCAGGCGGCGATGTAGTTCTTGATGGCCTCGCACCTAGCGGGTTCGTAGATGCCAAGGGCGGCGTTTTGCTGGGTGGCGGTGTCGAGGCCAGCGGAGGAAAGAATCTGTGATGTTAGTTCTCTTTTATACTCAATATTTGATTGCTTTGCCTGCTCAAGAGTTCTTTTGTCTTGAACTTCAATTAAGATTCCGTTGTGGTAAATTTCGTTTTTCATGCAAAACCCACATAAATATTGGGGTGGCCGTTGTTTGTATAATTTAGCGTTCCGGCTGGATCTGGCCAAGCTCCGGCAGATGAAGTTGTTAAATAAACGCTAGAACTATTGCCTCCAGTGTTAAACGATCCAGTTCCATCTTCTGCTCCAAAAAATATGGAAAGAATAAAATTTCCTCTGCCTCCGGATCTAACTTGAGGATTTTGGATACCAGAACCAAACGCACCCCAATATAATCCAGCCTTAACTGAAACTGACGGGCTGATGGAAATTGTTTTTGCCACATTTGACTCTCCGCTCACATGACTAAACGACCCAGATGTAACAAGGTTGTTTGGTAGACCGTCATTTGTGCTGTTATATAAAGCAACATAACCAGTTCCATTTGCCCCTGACGATACAACAAAAATTCCAAGGTTATTGATTGATCCCGATGGAATAATAATTGGGCATAACAATGCTCTGGCTGCCGCATTTACTTGTGAGATCGTTGTGTCTTGAGTGTTGGCTCCAGCACCGATAGGAGCAAAAAATCTTGTTCCTCCCCATCCTGTAACTTTCGGCCTAAGTAAAACTGGTAAAAATGCGCCCTGTCCACCAAGCATGGCATTATGCTCCCCTGCCGCTGGCGCAGGAACCAATCCAGCCGTGCCTGCGGCTGAACTGGTCGCCCCGACCATGTTGGATGCGCTCGCCCCGCCGCCGCCGAAGAAGGCCATCTCTTAGCCCTCCAGCGCAACGAATACCTTACCTGTCGTTGCACATACGATTCTAATTTCAGAAGTGGGTATGTAGTTTGATTCAAACACAACCCCGCCACCATTCTTGGAAAGAAGAAGTCCCGCTGGGGTGGTGTCGGACGGGTTAAAACCGATCCCCAAATACATATCGGTGTCGGACAAATTCTGGACGAGAAGGAATTTTCGGGAGGCGTTGGATGCGAAAACCTGCTGATGTGTGCCGCCCGTTGTGATCGACTGGGTGCTGGCGGCGGTCAGGTTTCCTCGGTTAGAGTCTGCCGTCACCGTGCCATCCACCGTGAGCGATCCGTTGTTATCCGTAACGGCAACTGGCTGGTTGATGGTTACGCCATTGGCAATGTCGGTCTTAATCGCCGCAACGTCGGCCTGCTGGGTGGAGGCTAACGCCTCAAGCCCGTCCACGTTGAGATTGATCGTGTCGGCCTCGATCCGAACATCGTCAATCTTGTGATAAATTTCTTTTACGCTGGGCATATATTATCTCCAAGCCTTGCACGACCAATAGGAAGCCGAGAAGGGATCTTTCCTTTCCGAGCAGTTGTGACGGGCCATGAAGCTCGCCTTTCTGGATGGGATGTTTTTTTTAATGCTCATCTTAGGATCTCCAAACCTGACGATCCGCTCCTCGCCTCCCTTGCAGGCCTTGACCACAAACTTCTTGGGGCCATCGGGAGTCCTCTGCGGACTGTTGCAGGACATCTTGGATTTATCTACCATCCCCAAATCTCCTTCACCCTGTTCTTGGAATACCGCTTGCTCTTAAGAGTGCCTTTTTCCTCGGCCTCCCTATAAAACCGCTTGGCTCCCTCCTCGGATGAGCTTGGATTGGAAACCCCACGGCTGATGAAAGGGGCGGAAGGAATGCGCTTAAAGCCCTTCACTCCGTCCCTTTGATCAACCGGAAGGATGTAAGAAACAATCTCCCCGTCCCTGTTCTCATATTGATAAATGGGCATGGGGAAAATTTTCCCTTAACTCTCCAGATCGGCTTCCTCGGCCTTGGAGCGGAGCATCGCCTCATCATATTCGCCTTCCTCTTCGGCAGGCATGAACTCGGCTTCCTCCACCTCCACAACAGCGGTGTCACCTTCTACGGAGGAGAGAACCCCCTTCATAGATACACGATCCCCCGCCACGGAGCCTTCCGGCAATTCCGGGGCTGGGATCTCCAGACGCAGACCCGAAGACTTCTCTTCGGGCTTGGGAGAGGGGCCTGTTTCCAAGCCCCCCTCCTTCGCCTCTGGACTCATCAGGATAACGAGTCCTCTAGCCATTTTTAGGCAAAACGGCTCTTGCTCTTGATGACCACGGCCCGCTTGCCATTCAGCAATTTGGCCGCATAGAACGCCTTGTAACCAGCCGTGATGGTCTGGTTCAAGGGGTCGCTCTTGTCAGCGTTTTGCAGAACGATCATGCGGGGGCTCATCGGAGAGTCGCCAGCGATCTTGACCACGCCAAACGCATTGGCTCCCAGCACCACCGTTGAATAGATGGAGCCAGCGGAGTCATACGTTCCGGCAGTCGTTCCCTCGATGAAGGGGTTACTGTGTTCCACGATGCGGACACCGTAAAAACTCCCCAACGTACCTTTCGGCAGGGAACCAACCTTGTTCTCAGGATTGCGATAGACCGTGTTCAGGAAGTCGGTGTCCCGAAGCAGATCACGGGAGACCTGCGGGGGAACCAACGCCGTGAACTGGCCGTTGAGCGGGTTAGCCTTGTTCGCCTTCAGGGCCGTGACGGAATCCAGTAGATCCTCGGCATCCAGATAGGCGGAAGCCGCCGCAGTCGAGGACAGGGTATTGAATGAAGCAATGCCCTGACCATAACGCTTGTCGGTGGCGTTTCCTGCAACGTCAGTACCAGTCACCAGCTGATCCCTTGAGAGGTCATCGGCCTTGAGGGCCGCTTCCTCGCCGAGGGTGTTGGAGGCTTCTTTGAGAACGTCAAAGAGGCTGGTCTGAGAGAGGATGTCGCTGATCTTTACGGCTTCCCCGTATTGGGTCAGAGACACGCTCACGCTGTTGAGGCCCACTTCACGGAACGTCGAGATCGGAGTTCCCTCCGTCAGGGTTTGAACATTGGTGGAGGCGGGTACGGTATCGAACTGGAAGAACTTGACGCTTGTGGAGCCAATGTTCTTGGGAAGGTCAACCTGCTGGGCCAGATCGTTTAATTTGAGTGTTTCATTGATACGATCAATCAGGTTCTTCGAAAGGAAAGCCTGATAGTAGCTCCCCAGCGAAGCCGGATTAGTGCGAGACATAAGTGCCATGTGATTTAATCTCCTATGAGAACGCCAAGTTTGTCGGCATCAGACGCATTGCGCCTAAGAAACTCTTCCTGCTCCTGCCAACTCATCTCCTCAAAGGATTTCCGCTTGGGAGCCTTGGAGGGCGAACTGGCGGACAGGGAGGTTTTTTTCCTGAACTCAGAGTTCTCTTTTCGCAGAATTTCAACTTCATTACGCAAGGCTTCCGAAGCCTCCGCCGCTTCCATCATTCTAGCAATTTGGGTTGCATAGATGATCCCGTTGGGTGAGCTATGAATAAGCCTCTTAACCTCTGGATCTTCGTTATGAAGTATATAGGCAACCTTCTGGGCTAGTGGGCTTGAGGTGTCGGCCAACTCTGGATTGTCTGAAAGAGCCCTGCGGATATTGGAATCCCAGTTCTCCTTAAAATCCCGCAAGTTTCTTTCCTGACGCTCCGACTGATCTTTCATTTTTTTCTCAATGACATCAGCATGGTGTCTTGCGGCCTTGGCCAGATCATCCCGACCCTCATCATCCCATTGTTTTGCATACTTGCGTAGGTCATCAGGTTTCAGGTTGGTAGGATCATTCGATCTCTCCACCTCTTCCCTGACCCGCTGAAGTTGGGCCTGAAGCTCCCTGACTTGGGCCTTTTCCGCCTCAAGCCTTTTCCAGCTTTCCGCAAGTCTGGCCTCTTCCTTTGCCCGCCTGATTTCCTTTTTGGAATCCTCGGACTTGTCGGCCTCCTCTTTTGAGGCCTCAGAAGCCTTGCGCTCTTGGTTGATTTCCTGCTTTTCTTCGGCTTTGGGGGCGGATTCGTCCGAATCCTTGATTTCCTCCTCGGCCTCTGGGGTTGTTTTGGAGGCATCCTGAGAATCCTGATCGGCGACTTCAGGCTCGGTATTCGCCTTGGAAGAAGCCTTATAAGGGATGCCATCGGCTTCCGCCGCCATCGCCCTAATCTGCTCCTCCGTGATATTCTCTGGAGAAATGACTGGCTCCACAGCCGAAGTCACTTCCTTGGTTGCTTCCTCATTCATTGGTTTTTCAGGTGTCCTTCCCGTGTGTGTTTAGGGCCGTAGTGATTCGAGAAGCTCCGCAACGGCCCCGCCCTCGGAGTTCTCGGTAAATTCTTCTGTTTCGGTTTTGACAAGGTATTCAAGGATCACCAGACCCTCCCTCATGCCCACCGCCTTGCCCGCCTCAAATCGGCCCCCTCCGGCGAATACTGCCTGTGTGTCTTTTCTTGTGGCGCAGTTTTGCAGGATCAGGAGAAGCCTCTTTCCAACGGGAGAGGAAAAGAACTGCTTGGCCGCATTCTGGTGTTCTGGAGTCCAGTCCACCTCGACATGACCTAGCTCTCTGAAAACCCGTATGGCCGATTTGATCTTGGTCAACATATATTAGATAGCCTTATTACACGCCCTGTCCAACCGGAAGGGTTTGCGTGGTCATTGCTCCCTGTTGAGCTTGGGCCTGCATCTGGGCCTCCATCTGGGCTTGGGCCTGACTGGCCTGATTGGCAAGCTGGGCACGGATTTGACGCTCTAGGTTTTTATCGGTTTGACCCAATGCCTGAAGATGTTGCTCAAGATGCTGGCCGTAGATTTGCTGGGCCTGCGGAGATCCCCCGCCCTGCTGGGCGAGCATATTGACCCTCGCCACTAGGATCTGGATATGGGCTAGGTGGTCATCGGTTTGTTTCACCCTGACAGGAAAGCCGGATTCAATGATCAGATTCTCGCTGGCCTGATCCTCGGCCTGATCCTGCTGGCGTTCATTGGGATCACGCAAAAGCTTCTGGATAAGCGAGGGATCATCAATCTCCAGCACGGAGCGCACAAGGGAGGGCTGATCCACGAAGGGATTGCCGGAAAGGGTTTGCAGGCGGGCAAAGGCCTTCTGGTACTGGACGGCCTTATTGATCCCATCGGCGGAGCCGGAAGGGTGGATCATATAGGCCTCCTTCAGGGCATCGGCGGGAACCTCCCCGAAGGTGTCATTAAAATGGAAAGTCAGGCTCTTTTTGCCAAACTGCGTCAAAATGGAATAGGCCTGCCGGAAAACATAACCAAGCGAGATGCGGAAGATTCTGGCCCGAAGATCGGTGGATTGCCCCATGAGCGAGCCAATCTGGGATATCTCCGTGGCGGTGCGGGCATTCTTGGTGTTGGTCTGCTGGGCGAGCCCGAAGTCCGGCATGGAGGTGAGATATTCGGAAATCATGCGCTGGTTGATCATCTCCTGATCGAAACTGATCGGAGGCTGGGGCATGGTGACGGGCTGAACGCCAACCGGAAGGATGGTGGCTGGGCCGAACTTCAGGTTGTTGGTGTTTGGAATATCCTGCTCACAACGGAATAGGGGTCGGTTATAGAGCGTCATTGCGTCCGCCTTCTCGTTCATCAGCTTGCACATATACGCCTCGAAAGGCGCAACGATCTCGCAGATTCCCCTGCCCGAATACACCCCCTTGTCCTTGATCTCCATGACAAACGGGACAAACGGAAGCTGGCCATGATTGTAGGGCAACTCGAAGGTGGGCCGGATGTCGATGTTGGGTTCGACTGGGCTGAATGTGTGGACAAAGATTTTACCCTCCTCATCCCGCTCATAAACCTCCCAAACGATGATCTGATCATCCTCGGAGCCAACCGTGATGCCTTCCCGCCGGAGCTTGATATCCTCCAGAGTTGAAAATCTTGTTCCCTCGTTGGTGCGGCCCTTGATCTTTTTGATCAAATCCTCGTCCTGATTATAAAGCTTGTTGTTCCGATACTGATTGACCGACATCGGGATGACATGGCAGAGGCGGTCACAATCCCGAATGTCCCTTGTGTAGTAGGGGAGGATGGCGTGGACGGGATCAACCGAATCAAACCGAAGCCCCTTGGCATCCTCGTCCCAAGAAATCTTCAAAAGATTGAGGCCGCTCATCAGCATCGCATCAATCACCGTCAAAACCTCCGTTTCAAAATTGGAGTTCTGCTTGATCGAATAATCAAAAAAGCGGGAGACGGCCTGAGTCAGGGCCTCGTTTTGGGGCTTGGTCGGAACAAAGGTGGCAATCACCTCATTGGAGAAAACCTGCTGATAGTAGAAGGGCTTGAGCTTGCCGATGATGGAATCGGCTAGAGGGTAGTGAAGGTCGGCCTGCCAAGGAAGTTTCTTCTTTCTGCGAAGGCCGCTATGCCGCATCTCATACCAAATCCTCTGCCGCTCCTCCCAGCCCGTCCTTGCCCGAAGATCATCGAGCAAAGAGGAATAAAGATCGTTACGCTCCTTCATTTGCTCCTCACCTGATATTCCAGATCATTCACGGAGGTTAAGGCTTCCCTCGCCCAGCGTTTAATTTCCGGCGAGGAGGATCTGACCTGTTCGTATTCGGGCATGGTCATCAGTCG
>OGWC01000006.1_pt1 | contig 21996 bp, 33 predicted proteins | sample 1575941 | NCBI WGS metagenome assembly OGWC01 (sample SAMN07581552, study PRJEB24739) | freshwater metagenome | place: Singapore | collected 2015-04
CTGCAAGTTTAGATCCATTCGGAGTCTTACCATTAGATATATTTTCTCCATAGTATAATAATCCACCTGCTCCGCCGCCGCCTGCTCCCCAGTCGCTATTCGATCCGCCGTTACCTCCGCCACCGCCACCTACTATTAGGTAATCTAAGTTATTTTGTCCTGCTACGCCCAGTGAGGAAATAACTAAATTGGCAGAGGTATTAAAGGTATGAATTTTGTAACCCGGAGCATATGATACGTTGCCTCCGGAGGCAGCAATATACCGATTTAATAGGGGAATTTGCCTGGTAATATTTAAATTTTTACCGGCACTTGCTAATCTAGTTTTTATGCTGCCCTTGACCGAAGTTGATTCAAGGGAAAATACTTTGATTCCCATTAGGCTATCTCAGATCCAAACAGTGTATATGAAAGATTAGAATTATCTGTCGAATAAACTGATACCACATCTGCATTTGCTAGTGTGATACCTAAGGTTAAACTTATAGTATCGAACGATGGCGTTGGTAGATCATAAACTATATAATGTTTATTTAATAATGCTGCATTTGCTGTCCTCACTGCTACCCGCGAACCTACTGTAGTATTTCCCCGATTGCAGATAACCAAAGAAGATACAACTGCTTGTGTCGAATCTGGGGTTACGTACAGATCAGTAAAAACATCCCGTCCCGGGGAGGATTGACCTAAAACTTTATATGTTGTTGCCATTTTACATTCCTGCTAAGAGAAAAGGATTGAATCCTGCATCGCCACCCGCGGCTGCGATCTGTGTTACTACATTGGGTTCTAATTTGTCCAATGTAATAGTATTAGCTGCTATCTTATTACCAGTTATCGCGGCATTAGCTATTTTTTCTGTGGTTACAGCATTGGCGGCTAATAGTGAAGTAGTAATACTTCCAACAGCGATGGTATTGGTTATGATAGCATTCGCGGCAATACCTGTTGATTTTATCTTTGTTAGGGCCATTATAGTATCCTTGGATTCCTATTATTTATATCATCCTAAATCTTTGTTGCTGAAGCTGAATACCGCAGATTTATCTAATTCTATGGAATCTTTCATAATTTTAACTAAACCTGCTCGTTTTCGTATATTCATCTGCATATTTGCCGCTATCACAAGCAGAATAGCGAGCGGATCGAACACTAACATGATGGTTATAATTATCAATCTGACTGCCTTATCTATCGTTTCCAGATCACCTTTGCCATAGATCAGTTCAGCGATATATCGTATCGGGCCTATCTCGGTACCGAGTGCATTCTTTTCGCCTTTTATTTTCCCGATCTCGGTGGTTAATTCATATATCTTTGTCTGTGTCTGATTTATCTGTTTCTCTATTCTAGTATTCGGATCTGTCCTCTGTTTCTGCTGAGCTAATAGATTATCTAACCTCTGCCTCTCAATGTCGAGTAATTCCTGTTTGGTTTTCAATACTGTCTCGCTCGCAAAGATATTTGCGGAATCTGAGATATAAGATTTGGATAGATAACCGAATATACCGAGGGATGTGATCAGAGAGAGTACAACTACACTCACAATAAAATAGGTTCGCATCGCATTATTGATCTCATGCCAACTCCTATAAACAAATGATGCGGTAACTAACTTACCTAATTCTAGAGCACCTCCCATGATTGCGATGGGCAAGGGTGCCGCGGAGAAGATGAGTGTGAGGCCTACTATCGAGAAATATGCTGCGATTAAGGATATCAGTAATGCTGTGAAGAACAGTAATATTACGAATATCATACCACTTCAAATCTAATTGCCGATAGTAATATATTTGATTCAAATTTTAGATAAGAAGATGTATTACCACCTAACTGCGACGGTATGCCCCGAACCGGACCCGTAGGCCAAGGGGCAGAATATACTTCGGGTATCGCAGTAACGATTGCATTACCAAGATATACTGCAGTATAGTTGTTAGCAGTTCGTCTGTAGTTTTTGTAGAATGGTCCCCCGGTGAATCCCAAAAGGAAATATCTATTTGCTGGGACAGTGAACTGTTGCTGTACATTACCTTGATATAAGGTATTTGCGGTATATTGGAATGATCTAAACGTACTGATTATAGTTTCAACGTTTGAATTGAAATTACCCTTAGTATTATTCGAGGAAGATGCGACTCCATTGAGTCCTATCGTGTTAGTTCCCCCCTGCCTTGTTATAGTAGAAAATCTAAATCCCGGATTGCCCGACCCTACCGGTAATCTTATAGATCTATGGGCGTAGAATAATTGCCATACCATATTATTCGTATCGGATCTATAATCTTGAGCAGTAACATTTGATTGCCCTTCAGCAATGTATAGAAATGTATTAGATGTCCAATCTACAGTGGTGCCTAAACTTAAGGTTGGATCACCGCTCACTGGACCCGGGGGGTACTGAAGAGTGGGCGGTACTATCTGATAACCACCTGTCATATTTACGCCACTTATCTGCATCTATTTCTCCAGTTTTACGTGTGTCTTGTGTATTCTGCACTGTATAGTGCCGTTGTAATAATCTTCAGATTCTAGTACTCGGCGATCCATCTGTTCCCTTGCTTCTAAGTAATTACAGGAACCCTTATTTGTACATATATGAAGTATCTCTCTCACGAAATTATCCTCACCGAGTTCTGATACATCTCTCTTAACCTCTTCAGATGAAGACCAGTATTGTTTCCAATCTGATTCTTCTTTTAATCTCTTCTTCTTACCCTTGATCGTCTTTGTTTTTCTGAACCAAAATAGTTTCTTACCTATGTATTTCCTACCCGTCACTTTATTCGTGATCAGGTATACGAAGCCATATGCATTTTCTGGTATTTCTTCAAGGGGAGTTTCTTTATGTATCCACATACCGCACCGATTCTAAATAAGTATTTATTATCGGTCATCCACGGTCTCCCATACATCTCCGTCGGATATGAATCTATCGTGTTCGTCTCTAGGTGGTAATAGGAAGTAATCGTCGGGATTGGTCATGATATCCTCCCTTCGCTCTTTTGCAGGATTATTACCCATTATGCCTGCCCTCGCCAACATACGGGCCTGTATCTGTTTTTTCGCCCTATGTTCCTCTGACTCATCCCGAGCCATGTATTCTTTCTGTTTCTGAGAGAATACCTTCTTATGCTCGTCTGTCCATTGTCTAGAATTAGCACAGGCCCGGGAGCAAAATGTTCCGGGTTTCTCATGTTCTGTATTACATTTAGGACAGGTCTTCTTCATCCTCATATGTGTCCAGTTGATCTTCATCCATACTAGATCCGCAGAAAGGGCAGTATTCTACATTGTAATAATCTTCATCGAGATCGTAATTTATCTTGAAGACGGCTCCACATTCGACGCATTCGTGATGTTGTTTCCTTCCGGCCATATCTGTTTGCTCCTCTTGATAGATTCTGCCTCGTAAACGCGTTGCCTTAGATCTGATGAACTAAAGTAATGCTCTCGTTTATTATAATGTATGGTTATGCCCCTTTTATCGCATATCATCTTTCCTGTAAAATCCTTATCCCTATATTCTTCCCCAATGATGCGAATATCTATCGGCAATGTCATGAGAATATCTTCAAGATCTTTCTCAGTAGTATATACAATTATTTCATCCACATACTTGCAAGCACCCACCTGTATCTGTCTTTCGATAATAGATTGAACAGGTTTATTTTTTGTCTGAGGCCTATCAATCGTCGGATCTAATTGTATTGCTACAATTAAATGATCACACACCCTTTTCGCTTCTTCAAGCATTACCACATGCCCAGCATGGAAAAGATCAAAGGTTGATGCTGTAAATCCTATTCTTTTACCCATTTTCATCTAACTCCTCCACTTCAATATTACATTTCTTTAGAAATTCAATACCATCATCAGAACGGTATTGACTACGATAAAATACTTTCCGTATGCCTGCAGTATATATTAACTTGGAACATTCCATACACGGAGAATATGTACAGTACATTGTAGCACCTTCACCTGACTCTGTTGATCTAGCTAATTTGGCTATCGCATTCATTTCGGCATGGATCACCTCAGGTTTCGTTACTCGCCTCGCCCAACCAACGGTTTCTTTCTCCGCACCGAAAACAAAACCTTGTGCGACCATCAAGGCAAAGTCTAAGTCCTCTGAATCTTCTATAAATTCTATTTCTTCGCATTCGTTAGTCCAGCCCGAGGGCATTCCGTTATATCCGATACTGAGAATGCGATTGTCTTTAACAACTATCGCCCCGACTTTTAATCTCTTCGCTGAGGACAGTTTCGCATAGTTCTCGGCTGTCCTCATGTGTGCATGATCAAATTTATTAGCCACCAAATAACTCCGACATCGGTACAGGGCCCCATTTATCTATGGGGCATTTAGAGACAGGAGCTATGGTCTTAGGCCATAACGCACAACCGCACTTACCGCAAGTATTGACTCCTACCATAACTTTTTTATGCTCGCAAGATTCACAAATTTCTCTGCGAATCTTTACATAACTTTTCAATTCATTTGAATCATCCATCATGCTGCTTTCCCCCAAACACTATCCCAATTACCAGACAACGCACCCTTCGCATAATCAGTAGCCCTATTCTCAAAGAAGTTAGTATGTGTGGGAGCATTAATCATTTCTTCAACCCAGGGCAGGGGATTCTTTTTACGCTTGAAGATACCTTTCATACCCATAGAGATTAGTCTCCTGTCTGCGATATAACGGATATATTCCTTAACCTCTTCAGGTGTTAAGCCCTGAATTCCCCCCATGCTGAAAGATAGATCAATAAACTTGTCTTCAAGCTCGACCATCTTTTCCGCAATCCTATAAATCTGTCCTTTAAGATCATCATTCCAGATCTCCTTATTCTCTTCGATATAGGTCCTAAATAATTTGATCATGCCCTCAGCATGCTGTGTCTCATCTACAATAGACCAAGTAACGATCTGTCCCATGCCTTTCATCTTGCCCTGCCTCGGGAAGTTCAATAGCATGATGAAGGATGAGAATAACTGCATGCCCTCAGTGAATGCTGAGAATGCTGCGATGTGTGTCGCAGTAGATTCCTTAGTTGAATTCTTAGATGAGATGTCCATGATATACTCATGCTTGTCTCGCATCTCCTGATATTCTGCAAATTCGGAATAGGTCTTCTCCGGCATACCCAATGTCTCGATCAGATGAGAATATGCTGCGATATGTAATGCCTCCCTTGCAGCAAATCCTGCTAGCATCATACGAACTTCTGGCTGCGGGAAGTATGGTAGATAGTTCTTAACATAACCTCCAGCAACATCGATATCACCTTGGGTAAAGAAACGGAAGATGTTAGTTAGGAAGTTCTTTTCCTCATCTGTCAATTTCTTCTTCCAATCCTTCACATCCTCAAGCATAGGAACTTCGGTATGTAACCAATGGCTCTGTTCATGTTTCAACCAAGCATCATAGAAATGGGGGTATTTAAATGGTTTGAAATATGTACGCTCGTCTGTTAATTTTAAATCTTTAAATTCTTTATTTTGCGGTTTGTTCATTCTTTTTTTTCCTATTATAATTCCAATGTGGGGTCAATCTGCCTTTTATCCATCCGATCGGGCATTCATATAGCATTTTTGATTCTTCACCATTGTTATACCATGTTCTACCCTTAGTGTAAGTATTACCTTTCGCAATTTCAGATTTTCTTTTTTTATTTTCTTCAGAATTTATTGATTGTTTGTGTTTTTTTCTTACATTATCATCAAACATAGGGTTATTTTTTTTCATTCTTTCAGATATTTTTAACTTTTCTTCAATACTCTTTGTAACTTTTTTATATTTTCTATTTTTTCTAGTTTCTGTTGCTTTTTTATGTACGTTATTCATAATTCCATCTGCCCATTGTATTTTCATGCGTTGCGATATTTTTTCTCTTCCTAGATCATCATGTAATATTCCCGGAGATAAATTACGATTTATCATTAATTTTAAGAATTTATCTTTACCCAGTAAATGATAGCATTTTTTTAGATATCTTTTTTCATAGTTTCTAGCATCAGATCTAACAACAATTTTTTCAATAACAAACTCTGTCGATACCTTTGATTTTATATATGAATTTGATGTAAAATATGTTTTAAACAAATTATTGGGGTTTGAAGATTTTCCATATTGGCATCCAACATAATATCTACCTGACGATATTTCTCGTATTTTATAAAAGTAAGGTTGCATTTTACTCCCCTTTCTTTTATTTATGGTCTAAGCATGAGAATCTTTACCTTGTTATTGTTTGTAATGCTTGTAACTGTTGTATAACTTCTTTCGGATCTTCTACGGTGACTGGAACACAAATGCTATTCGGATTCAAATCCCTGTAATATTCGCATGATGATTTAGTAGGTAATATATCAATCAATGTTATCTTGTCCAGTACCACGAACACTAGTGCGTAGATTACTTTCATTTTGCCTCCAGTAAATTATTTCCCATCTACCATCCATATGTTCAACTAAAGCACTGCATGATTCTACCCAATCACCGTCATTCATATAGATTACTCCATCTATCTCTTTTATCTCTGCGGTATGTATATGCCCGCAGATCACACCATCATAACCTTTACGCTTGCAGTAGTCTGCTAGATTCTTTTCAAATTTAAAAACAAAATCGACCGCCTTCTTTACTCGTCGTTTGAGATATCCGCTGAGACTCCAGTATCCGAGTCCGAATCTGTGTCTGATTCGATTGAATCTGTTGTTGAGTGTGAGGACGAAGTCATAGGCTTTGTCGCCAAGGAACGCCAACCACGGAGCAAGTCTTGTGATACCATCGAACAAGTCACCATGTGTGACCAGGTAGCGTTTACCATCTGCTCCAACATGTTCGCATTGATTGTGTAGGTTGATGTTGCCAAAGTTGATATCGTACGGTAATAGTGGTCGTAAAAATTCATCATGATTCCCTGCTATATAATTTATCTCAGTCTTCTTGCTTATCCGGAGTATCTTTCTGACGACATCAGTGTGGGATTTCTTCCAGCGCCACTTGTTCTGCTGTATTCGCCATCCATCAATTATATCACCTATCAGATAAAGTTTGTCCGAAGAATTGTTCTTCAAAAAATCTAGTAATAGATCTGCCTTACAATCATTGGTACCCAAATGTACGTCGGAAATAAAGATAGATCTATAATGCATCACCAATGCCTGATTACGTTAGCTATGATGAATAGGTTGGTTATTATATATAACAAAACAATCCCAGTCCGTATCAATGCTACCTTATCGGCATCATCATTAGAAGGAAAGGCCTTTTCTCCTAAAGCCTTCGCCCACATCGTCCAAATTCTTTTCACCTCACCGCCTCAGTATGTTTCTTCTTCAGGCTCTTGCGCATGATCTTAGACCAGATCTTTTTTTCTTTATCCTTATCATGCTGTAGGATGGCCTTATATAGTTTCAATATGAGATTTTTTATTTTCATTATTCCCGATTCCCAAACAATTGTAGTAGCGAGACGAAGATATTGATAAAGTTAATATACAGGCTAAGGGCACCGAACCATTGCATGCGAGAAACTTCCTGTGAGGATTGATTCCAGAACATGTCTCGGATGCGATTCATATCATAGGCGGTGAGTCCCAAGAATATCAAAATGGTTAGAACATTCAATGTCATCTGCAATGCGGTGCTTTCTACAAAGATACCCACAATGCTTGCTATGATCAAACCAATTACGCCTGCAAACAGATATGGTCCCCACCCGGATAGATCGCGTTTGGTGAAATAACCCCAACCTGCAAGGGCCCCAAAACTAACAGTTGTGCCAACCAATGCCTGCACGATACTTGCAGTTGTGAATATGGAAATCAGTAGACTCAAACTCACACCCATGACCGTAGCAAAAGCAAAGAACCAACTCTTGATTGTTCCTTCAGACATTTCTGAACCTTTCCAGGCAAGGAATAGGCTCATTAACAAAGGTGCAAAAATTATTACGTAACCGAGGATACCAGAAAATAATACCGGTACCAAACCTGCGGATGCGATTATGCCTGCGGATATGAATGTCAGGAACAACCCAAGAGTCATCCTGGAAAGTACTCCTGCTACTGCGGTATTTAGATTACTTGCGGTTGAAACGTATGTATTCATCTATTCCTCCTTAAATTTTCTCATAGTACCATCTGAATGTGCATGCCAAGCATGAAATTTAATATTCGGATATTCGTGTCTTAAAGAATTGAATGCCCTAAGATTAGTTTTGCTATCATCATACATATGTGCTTCTCTAAAATTACCAGTATCCAAATGTTTTCTGATATAGACTAATTTTTTCTGTGCAGGTTGCTCATCACCTGGAATATTACCTGCTCTATGGATATGCACATTATCAATGTCTATACCATGCGATTTGAATTTATTTAAGAATTTATCTTTATCATCAAAATCTGCCCTGGCAGTATTCATAATAATTTTAGATTTACTACTAGGTTTATTCTTAATATTATTATGTATTGCTTTCAATTTTGCTATAGCAGGTCGTATCGGCTTACTCTCATCTTTGAATTTATCTGACGAACGAAATTCGCTGAAATCATAACTATGCCCATGTTCTAGATTATGATCATTGAACTCTTGATTGGAAAGGCTTTTAACCACCTTTCCTTCCTCGTCTTTGACCTTTATCTTCGCGGTAGTGTGCATCAGTGTATCGTCGATATCGAAGATATGCAGACTACCTAATCTATTTTCCCATAGGAATTGTTGTATCGATTTCATTTTATTTTATGATTGGAAACTATGCCATTTCTAATTCTTTTATATGGAGCCATTCCCGGAACGTAACCCTGAGGTATTGGATCGTCTGGATATAGGTAAAGATTTTTAATTCCGTTATTATAAAATTTTCTTCCGGTAACATAACTTTTTCCTAAAAATGGATTTTTTTCTGGATATTTAATCATAGGATTTTCCGAACTTCTCATACGCTCACTAGCTTTTTTTCTCGACTTCTCGGATCGCCCAGGATTATATTCTCGAATTCGTTGTCTACATCCCTCGGAATAATATTTTTTAGCTCTTGCATATTGTATACTAGAAATTACTCTCCCATTTTTTTTATTCATTCTGGACATTTGATAGAAAGCAAATTTTAATTTCCAAATATTAGGATACATCTTTGCTAAAAGCCAATGTGCTATGTAATGTTCTTTGGCAGTTAACACTACCAAATTTTCTTTATTGTTTTTACCTCCCATACACTTAGGCAAGATGTGATGAGTTTCATAATATTCCCCCTCCTTCACTATTCTATTATTCCTAGAAGTAACTAAATTTTGATAATGTTTTTTGTAATTCATTTTACCCCTCGCAAGTTTATTTTATTTATAAATTTTTACCTTGCGAGGGGTAAAATTCTATTCACAAGCCAAACAAGTGTCTCCCTCAGCGATAGCTTTCATATCTAATTCTTTAATAACTTCTCTTTCAATACGCTTCGCCACCTTATCTGCCTTCCCGATCTTCTCGGAGCGGCAATAGTATAACGTTTTCAGTTTCATCTTCCATGCCATATAATGCACAGCATGCAGATATCTCACGTCCGCGTCTGGTCGGAAAAAGAGATTAACGGATTGCGCCTGGTCAATGTAACTCTGTCGGTCAGCTGCGTGCTCCACAATCCATCTTTGGTCAATCTCCATACTCGTTTTGAATACGTCGCGTGTATATTCATCCATCCAGTCCAGGTGTTGAACTGATCCGTCGTTAGCAATGACGCTTGACCAAATTTCATTGTATTTCTCCTCATTGGATTTACAATATTCTTTAATAATCTTATCTAAATGCCTATTTTTATTAAGCGAAGATCCTGAAAGTGTATCCTGTCTATAAGCATTCGCGCGATAAGGTTCAATACTAGGTGAAGTATTACCCATAATGATACTACTAGATGCGTTTGGTGCTATTGCTATGACATGGCTGAAACGAAGACCAGTGCCGACAGCATCAGGTGCTTCACCTCGCTCGGATCCAAGTTGTCTATTCGCATCATCTAATTCTTTTCGGATATGTTTGAAGATCTGCATGTTTCTTGACTTTGCGAGGGCCGACTCAAAAGGAACACCATTCCGTTGGAGATAGGCATGATAACCAAGAGCGCCCACACCAATAGAGCGCTCGCGGCTAGCAGAATACTTGGCCCGCTTGACATGTACAGGAGCATTATCAATGAAGTGCTGAAGTACGTTATCAAGCATCTCCGCAACGTCCCGGAGGAAAAGTTTATCCATCTTCCAATCATCATAGTACTCCAAGTTAACTGAAGACAAGCAACATACCGCGGTACGATCCTTGTCTGTTGGTAGGATGATCTCGGAACACAGATTAGATTGCCGTATCTTTAATCCAAGATCTTTCTGAAATTTTGGCATTGCCTTATTGCTTGTATCAATGAAATGTAGATAAGGTTCACCGGTCTGCATTCTGATCTCAAGAATTCTTTGCCACAGATCCTTCGCACTTACCCGATCTCTAATTTCTCCGGAATGAGGATCTTTAAGTTCCCAAGTATCATCTGCATCCTTATCCTTCATGCACTTCTCAATTATCTCCATGAAGTCGTCTGTGATGTTGATTCCATGGTGTAGATTGAGAGTTCGCATGTTCGGATCACCTGTAGGCTTCCGCATCTCGAGAAATATAAGAATATCTGGATGACTAATATCAAGATAAGCAGCATAGCTACCGCGGCGAGTCCTGCCTTGACGGTAAGCAAGCGATGAAGCATCATACGTACGTAGATGGGGCATGACACCCACCGATTTATCGTCTGCCGAACGAATCCCAATACCAATCCCAACCCCTCCTCCTAACATAGATAACCAATTTACTTCTGCCAGGGTATTGACAAGACCCTCCGCAGTATCGTCCAAATACGGCAAAAAGCAGTTATGTACTATCATTCTAGATCTTCCCACAGCGAATGTGTGAGTATTCGAAACTTGAATATCATAAACTAGTTCTTTTTTATTAATCTTTTTGATCGAAAAATTCATATGTATCTCTTAAATATGGTAAAAAACAATAAATAATTATTATCAGGAAAAACTATGGATATTAATCTAATTTTAAAAACAAAACCTCATAATCCTCATTACTTAAATAGGTATATAAAATTTATACTTTCTTTGCAAAATCAATCCTTAGAAAACTGTTACTACGAAAATCATCACATATGCCCAAAAGCAAAAGATTTATTTCCAGAATACTGCGATTTAAAAAAACATACATGGAATAAAATAAAATTAACTTTTAGACAACATATTATAGCACATTATATGTTAATGAAAGCATATAATACTCAATCTCAAATTTTAGCGGTAATACGAACTGCGGGACAATATCATAATAATATTCCATATAAATCCAGATTAATAGAAATTGCAAAAATTAATCTTTCGAGTAAACGTAAAGGAGTATTTTCTAGGGGTTATAACGAGGATAGTGCTCCTAATGTTTCCGAAAAAACTCGTAAAAAAATATCAGATTTGAAAAAACAATTTTACTCTAATCCAGAAAATCGAAAAAAACAATCTCTAGCATGTAGGGGTACTACAGGTAGAAAATCAGAAAAATATTCAATAGCAGCAAAATTAAGAACCAAAGAACATTTAGATAAAATTTCAAAATCAATAAGAAAATATAATGCGTCTTTAACTGCGAACCAACGTAAAAAAATTCTTCTGGGAATATATGTTACTCCAATTGGTAACTTTTCAAGAATACCTAGATTAGGAAACTATTGTTTAAGTTGTGATAAGATAATTACCATACATTCTTGTAAATTTTCTAACTCATTTTTTCCTCATTCGGTTATAGGTATGACCCCTAAAGAATTGGGATTTTATTTTATTCCGAAGAATTCCCCTGAACTGAAAGAATATTGTGTCGATCTGAATCAAGCTCATCCACCCGAACCCAACCATCCTCTTGCGTCAGAATTAAATGATTACCTGTTACGAGAAAAACTTCTCCCCTAAATTCTAATTCATACATATCCTCAGATTCCTGACATGATATATTTTCAATGGCATTAAAGGTTCCATCATGGCTAAGTACCATATCTCCGATTTTTAGATCGGATATTTTTTTAAGACCATCTTTTGTTGTCACTTCAGTATTCGCAGCAAAGCATGATATAGGAAGCCCACGCTTAGACCTACCAAAAGACAAAATAGGAGTGGAATAGCTGAGCCAATGCTTACTGCTATATTCGTATAATCTCTGAGCATGCTCCGGGTTCGAAGAAAACGCTTTCGAAACATATGCAAATCTCTCCTGCGGAGATTTTTCATCCTCCCGCATATAACTTTCTTTTAATCTCTTTATACCCAAATCATCGAATAGGGAATCTCGAGAATAGTCTACTGTAATACCGTGAACGGTTTCACCTGTCATACAAACTCCAGTTGTTGTTATTGTTTTATGGTTACTACTTAGGCTACTGCTGAGACAATGGTGATTGTATTTTCAACCAAAGATTGTAATTCTTGTTTACGTCTCATTTCTTCTTCGCCAAGGGTCACTGCCTTTTCTACTTCAAGGCCTTGTAATATATTTAGATATTCATCTTTAGATATTTCTTGATTCTCATAAAAAGATGTTGCTTCCTGGAACGTTTGTTCCACCGATGTTAAATTTTTCATCTTGCCTTACTCCCTATAACTTTCTGTATCGACTCTGCTGATCTATTTATTTGTTGAATTTTTAATTTACAGAACCCGGCTGAAACTTTATCATTATCTTCATACTGTTTCTTTGCTTGAGATGTTAAATCAAATAATTTTAAAGATAGATCATGTGCATTCTTATTGCGGGGGATATTTTCGGTATAATTTTTAAATAGAACAGATTGAGAATATAGTTCATCAAATACTGCTTCTGCTATATCTCTATCCTCGCAGAATTTCGCACCGAGTGAAGACTTAGTTCGTATATCGCTGATAATAAAATATTCGTTGGTATCATATCCTGCCATCATATAGGCATCGTAGGTATCTTTTAGTGTAGAACAACCTGCTAGTAACAATAAACTACCTAGTAGTATTGGTGTTAGGCTTTTCATAATAATCCTTATATTTTAATATAATAGCACGTTGTGATGCTATATAATTCCGTAGTTCTGCCATGGTTACTGCAAGTTCTTGATAGCCTTCATCGCTTAGTCCGATAAGCACAACATCCATATTCTTTTCTTTAAGCTTCTTCCACACCTCTTCCGCATTTGCTTGAGTAATAACTATCCATTCGAAGTCCCTTGTTTTTAGCGGAGAAAGTTCTGGTATATTCAAAGGTGTTTTTTCTGCAGGTTTAGATATAACCTCGATGGGTTTGATATCTTTCGATTTACCCAATCCCGGTACGCTGAGAGAAGCGCAACCGCTAAGGAGTAACAGGCTTAAAATTGGGATCAATAAGTGATGGACATTCACGATTTGCCTCTATTGGTGTTTTTGCTGATAATTCTTTCTGATTCAAAGGGGCGCCAGACGCCAATTCCATACATCGCAAAACATTTAGCGTGCCCCTATTTACTAAGGTCTGCACTTTATCTGGTTGAGATTCAGCAAATGCTCCAAAATCTCTACCATCTTTACTGAATTTATCGGTAAGATTTTTCACATCTTGCCTCTGTCTCTCAGATTGGTCCTGCAGACTTTTATTTATAGTTTGAATCTGTTCTATTTCTTTTTTAGTCTGTTCCATGACAGATTGTTGTTCTATCATAGCTTTTTCTAATTGCTCATTGTTAAGTTCTGAGACAGCAAGCTGAGCTTGCAGATTTGAAATATACCAGAATCCATACCCGCCTATCGCGAGCATAACTAGTATAATTAGATATTTGATTGCAGAAAATATTCCCATGTCATTAGATTCTCCTTCATACTTATATATCTTTTATGATTTCTTCAGACAGTGGAAATACCTCTGAAATAACTTTTGCACACGCTTTTGCTATATCCATATGCTCCTTCTGAGTCCCGTTTGAAGCCCGCAATTCAATATAATGAATCCATGATCTCAGTGTGCCTGCCATATAGAGTCTGCTCATGGTCAGTCCTTCGGGCAAGACCGCCCTTGCTTGTTCTTTTGCGATTCCATTATGTATAGCCCAAGTATATGCCTCTTTTGCCGCGCCGATAACCGCCCGTTGTTTATCCTCCCATAGAAGGGACGTAAGCTTATTATCGGGATCTGTCATATCAAGTTCTACACTATTCTGTCGATTCTTCTCATCCTGCAATCTGGCCTCGCGGGTAACGAAATCTAATTCCTGAATAGGATCGGCATATCTCTGGCTAAATTCTTGGAAAGAAAAGGAGCGGTGGCGGAGCATCTGTCGGGCGATATCCCTAGTAGTCTCAATTTCAAGTGTGATGTGAACCATCTCTAAGGGAGACCAATGCTTATTCTTGATTAGATATCGAATAAGTTTTTCTGAGGTTTCCTTATTCATCTGATTCGAAGGATTCGATACGCGGGCACAGAATGCTACGAGTTCCGTCATATTTTCTGCGAAATACTGCGCAGGTTGCGAATATGAAATTAATTCTACTTTCATCTAATTACACCATCCCACCTATAAAGTAATTCTTTTAGTTGATCAATAGTATCTTCTACAGATTTGTGAAAGATAGCATATCCGCCCGCTTCTCGGAAATCCAAGATGTTCTGCTCAGTATCATCGATGAGCAATGAATCGGGGGTAGCATATAGTTTCTTATTTTTTTTACCTGGGACAATGTTTGGGATATAATTAATGTTGCGAGCATTCAACCAATTAATCTTTTGTTCTTTAACTTTCTCATGATTATGGACACCGCCGCTAGATGAAAGTATTTCTACAGGTATCTTGGTTTCATTGAGAAAATCAAGTAACTTCTCGGAACCTCGTATCTGAGGTAGTAATTCAAACCCTCGATTATCGATAAAATCTTGCCAATATTTCCAGTAATTTTTCCTGCTTCTATTGGCCTCGATCTCATCCATCGTTATATTGAACATCTCTTGATATGTATGATAAAAATCCGCGATCACCCCATCCATATCTAAGTATATCTTTTTTATAATAGGCATTTAATCCCACAATCCTTCATAGTATTTACCAAATAAACGGAATCCATTCTTGATACGATCGTGATACTTCTTGCGACCTTCTTCATCATAGGTGCGGGTATGATTGGGTCCATGGATCATCTGAGACATACCATCATCTAATTTCTTCCACTGTAGATCTGCCTCACCTGACTCAAACTTCCGTTCCCAATCGTCATCAAGCTTGCTCTCAAACGCGAAGATCATCTCACCCATGACCCAGTCCCAGCGCTTATGATGGTTTTCATCGACATCATGATCTTCAACTGGGGGTGCAGATGTAGAGCGGAGTTTCTCCGGAACATCATCATCGTCAACGTAAGGTGATCCATGCTTCTTCTCTTTCAACTGCTTGAGCATGGGAGTGATGATGTGGGCAAGTGTATCATCCATTGACCAAGTATCCCAAGGATCAATGCGCACATCAATCTTGCGCTTCTTTTTGCTATCGACCCAAAGGAGAAACTTGTAGAGCCAGGTATGTGGGCGATCGCCCCACTTGGTGATATCGCCAACATTCGGTTCGGGTTCGATAGAACCATGTGCTAGCCATTCACCAAAGCGATGAACTCGTTCTGCGGTATGAGGGAATCCATACTCATCTTTTTCTTTTGGAACCCAGAACATCAACATCTCTGCGAGTTGAAAAGGTCCAAACCAATTTTTGTATTTGCCAATATAAACTTTCATCTCAGCATCTCTTCCATTCAGTAAACTTAACCCGAGCATTCAATCCTGAGTATATATTTTTCTTAATTATATCCATAGGATTTTTACCTTCAAGCACAATATCATTTATATCTTTAGCCATCAAAGTTTGTGGCCATATAACAACATTATAATTGCTTTGAATAACTTTGTCAAGTAATTTACATACTTCCTTATTCCTTGGTTGGTTATCAAAGATCACAACTAGATTCTCTTTCGGTATATCTAGTGATCCCAATTTACCAAATGTTGTGCCGGATACTGCGATAGAATTTGGAAGGAATAAACTATCTAGCGGACCTTCCGTAACATACACCTGTTTACTCTTATCCACAGTATCTAAACCAAAGATCAATAGATTCTCTTCCTTGATCTTTATAGTGACATATCTCAAAGATTCATTACGAAGTGCCCTGCAAGTAACACCTGCAAGCTGACCGTTAGCATCATAGAAAGGAATAACCAATCTAGGTTCAACACCCTTGACCTGTTCTTTATAAGACTCATTTAATTGAACAATATCTTTAATATTCTCGATATAGTATAGTCTCTTGAAAACTTCCCTCGGTATCTTTCGCTTCAAACAGAATTCAACCGCCTCGTTAGTTTCCGGTAAGGTATCTAAACGATCTAATAAATCGTCAAGCAATCTTTCCTTCTTATCAAATACGGGTTCCGCCATCTTGATCTCAAAATTCTGATGCGGCTTATTCCTAGGTAGTCCCTCACTATATCTCTCTAAAACATACTGACTATATACTAGCTCATTCAATCCTTTCAGGAATGTGCCGAAGTGCATTGATGCACCGCAGTTGTGACACTTGTAGAACAGATCATTTTTGACCGAGTAAAAGTATCCGCGAGTCTTCGTTTTCTTCTTCGAAGAATCCCCGCAGAGTATACATCTGCAATTAAACAGATTATCTTTTTTCTTTTTGAACATCGGGAGCTGATTTGAGATCATCCCGAGATATTTTAGATCAACAAACAAAGACATAGTAACAGGCTCCTAACTGAACCTATATTTTATAATCTATAATAATGAAAATCTATAAGTTAAAAGAGTTTTTCTAACTTAATGTGAGCCAAAACATAGCCAACAACGACAGAAGCACCCAGAAGCATCCAACGCCATTTTTCAATATCCGAAATTTTCTCCATAAGTTTTTCGTTATTGGCGATGCTACTTTGGTTATGCTCCTCTAACTTTTCGAGTAAGCTATCATTCTTCTTCTCGAAATCGTTTCTCAGATCATCGCGAAGATCACTGATCCTCGAATGCAGGACCGCGTAATTACTATCCATCTTCGTCTCAATCTTTTCTAAATTTGAATTAATAGTGGTTACTTGGCTCTCGAGAACAGATACCCTTGAATCAGTATCTGTCTCGCGAGCCGAACCATTACGTAAGGCTTCCGCCATAAGTTAAGCTTTCTTGGACTTTGGTTTCTTTGCTGCAGGAGTCTTAGCAGAAGGTTTACCCTCTACTGCTGTTTTTACTGCAGGTTTCCTACCACGTTTAGCTTTCGGTTTATCTTGTTGTATAGGCGGAGTTTCGACGACGTATGGCGGAGTATCTACGGTTAGTGTCATGGGGACATCCTCAACCTTCGGTGCTTCAACTACGACCTCTTTAACTTCTTCCTTAACTTCTTCTTTCTCTACTAAAGGAGGGAAGGTCTTTGGTGTAGCAACCGTATCTAACGGATGAGTCCCATCTTTCTTTTCTTTATCTAAAGCGATGTATATTATTGCTATAATTCCTGCTACGATTAATATAGGGATCAACAATTCCATTTTTATCTCCTGAACATTTTGTTCTTTTTAATATACTTCAATTGATTTTTCTTACTCACAGGCACATCCTTATCTAAACCTGCGACACCTGGGGTTCCTGCGTTATTAACTGGTACTTCTTCATTAAATTGTTTGAATGTAAACATCTTATTCTCACCAAGAACCCTCTCAACTAAAGCAATTTCTTCAGTTAAATTGGTTTCTAATATATTTATATATTCAGTTTCCAGGGAAATTGGCTCCCGGTTTTGTTCATAATATTCTTTAATTAATGAATATGCTGCGGCTAAAGATACTAACCGTTTATTTTCGATGGGTACCTTTTCAATTATCCTTTTCAATCTATAAACAAGCCTATGTAACAGTGTATAAGCATCTCGCTCTTCCACAGTATTCAATTGACTCATCTTTTTTAATTCTTTGCCCTTCGCATCGATAATTCCGAGTTTGAATGCAGGTGTCTTATCAAATGGCGTTACCAAGAGATAAAGTATTCTATATGCTATTATCGAATCTACGAATCTTCCCATTTTACAATTTCTTTAGTTTGTTATAAATCTCTTCGTTAACGGGGATATCATCATTAATAATTTCAAAATTCTTTGATAATATTACTTTCAGGGGCATATAATTTAGAAAAACTAAGAAAGTTTTTATGTCTGACCAATACTTATCTTCTATTTTAAAAAATAGCATTTTGGTGGTAGCTTCTACCCCAAAAAGATTACCTAAAACTATGATATGATTAAGTATCAATCTTTCTTTCAGATCACCCGGTGTTCCTTTACGCAACAATCGTTTTATATACTTAAATCTTTTCAAATCATCTAAAAACTCAGACATACCAGAACAACCCGGATTGTCATAATTCCGTAAAGCATACATTACAAAGTTTTCTTCAGTTAAATCAAAGATCATATCATACGAGTGTCAATGCACCATTTTCTAAAATTATTTGCCCATCCAGATTACCATCCGAAAATAAACCAACCGGATTATATAGCATTCTATTATAACCTCCCACTAAGGATCTAAGGTCGGTGTATACGTTTCCAGATACACCATTATATAATTTATTTATTGTGGCAGATTGAATGATCCATTTCTTCAACTGAGCGGGATTGGCGCTAGGATTCATCTGCAGATATAACGCACCTAAGCCGCATACCTGAGGTGCCGCCATGGATGTGCCGGAAATATTTAATTGTTTAAATGCGGTATTAAATTGATAAGTGGAGGAACTATAATCATTAGTATTGCTTGTGCAGCTCATTACATTAGAGCCGGGTGCCCATATATCCACGCCCGGACCCGATTCAGATGATACTGCTTTTTGTTCTGTAGTTGCATTGATAACTGATGAATCTATATTACCTACCTTAAACGCGTCGTCATCCAACGGACTAGATCCCCTATGATAGTAATAATCTGATCCACCTACGTTTATTTCATTATCATAATCTAGACCCCCCGGGATATCTATCTTATGATAATTATTGCCCGCAGCAATTACAACATGCACACCTTCATCTATAAGTTCTTGTATATCTATATCTACTTGTCCTTGGCGAAGATTAGCAATATACTGAGCACCATTGAATAAAGGTATCAGGCCATAGTTCCACCATCTATAAGTAACGTTAGATAATGTCTCACTATCAGTATGAGTCACACCCCGATATGTTAATGAGTTTATACTAGTATAGAGCAGGGAGTAACCCCAGCTCATGTTAACAATAGTAGGTCTCTTGAAACCTGTTACTGGATCTACAGGTTTGTTTCTGTGCCACAATTTAATGACATCGAAACAATCTGCAATAATTATTCCCGTATTATTATCGCCTGTTCCTTCAAGTCCGCGAACCTTGAGAGAATATATCCTAGCATTTTTAGCCCAACCAAAAGTTTTTCCTGCAACTATGCCCGCAACATGTGTACCGTGTCCATCAAAATCTCTGTAATGATTTGCATTCTGAGTACCGGCTAATCCGCTGGCAGTATACCAATTTATCTGCTGCACCCTAGTATTGCCATTGCTATCGAAGAATTCTGGATGGTATACTTCTATGCCGCTATCTTGAATAACAACATCTACCCCTGTGCCATCTAATATGTAATCATAGTTAGAAGATGTTGAAGAATTCGCACCATATGGATTTGCCGAAGAATTTATTCGGTTCAATCCCCAATTTACAAAACTACCAGATGAACTAGATGTCTTTGTAAAATCTCCAGTTTGCCTACCGCGTAATGAAAGAACTACATCTTCTCTATTTTGAAGTGGTATTTCTACAGAATATACCCTTGGATCTTTCTGAAGTTTCTTTGCTTCTTCATCCGACAGGGCATAGTGGCAGCTACGTAAACTGCCATCTCTGTTGTTAACGATATCTACTCGTCTTGAAGGTACGAATCCGTCGTCTGCACTAGTATTCTCTATCTGATGCCAGAACTCATCGTAGTTTACGCCCCTCTTGAGGCTGACTATATATTCTTTAAACATTTTCTGTCCGCGTATTTGGGAATCTTCTAAGTATCCCAGGCCATATTATTCTAACCGCACCCGGTATCCCATCTCTACCATTTCTAGTATCTCCGCCTATACCTCCAGATCCACCCGCACCAAAGTAACCAAAAGAGCCACCTGAACCATCTCCTCCATCTGTAGCAGGATTCGTCCGAGACCCGCCTACTCCTCCAGTACCAGATGCTCCTTCTCCATAAATGCCGACACCCCCACCGTTACCGCCAGTATTTACTCGTATATTATTATCGCTGTATCCCGAACCCCCTCCGCCGCCGCCTCCTCCAGCACCGGATGTGCCGGATCTACCTGCAGAGGTCGTTGGAGTACCCGGTGGTCTAGATCCCCTAGCACCAGTGCCGCCTATACCAGAATATCCTGCAGCGCCTCCGCCGCCTGGTACACGGAATCCCACACTTGATGTATCTGCAGTACCACCTACACCCCCCGCATATCCTCCGCTATATATCCCAGCAATAGTGCCTCCTGCCGCCGAAGTAGATCCTATCACAATGTCTCCAGATGCACGTGTACCTTTTTTGCCTCCCCCAGCTATACAAGAAAATGCGCTAGATGCTTCTCCATCTGCAGAATCAGATATAGTAGTTCCGTTAATTACAACTTGAGCAACTCCACCGGATCCGACAGTTATGCTATATGCTTGACCCGGTATCACCGATATATTGTTACGATATGCAAGTGCGCCGCCGCCTCCTCCGCCACCCACACCTAAAAGATCAGAACCGGCATCGCCGCCTCCTCCGCCACCTATACATATTACAGATATAGTTGCAACATCTTGCGGACATATCCAGTTAAATGTACCGGGTGTTGTAAATTCTTCCTGACCAAATGTATAAAATGTTTTACCATAGAAATCGGCAACGGAAATGTTTCCGGAAAATACATTGGCAAGTTCTCTCGCATCACTATCATTCAATCCGATAGTAGTTGTGGCATTTTTTCCTAATTCGAGATTAATTGATCTTCCTGCGGTTGTTCCGCCCATGCTTAGGAAACCGCTACTCGCAAGCGTCATTATTTTTCTCCTAAACGATCAATCTTTTCGTCTAATTCTTTTATTGCCTGTATAATTAGTGGGATTAATTTTTCGTATCTAACTGTGAGATACTTGTCGCTGATCGGGGCGGGAGCTACGATCTCTGGCATTACTTCTTTTACCTTCTGCGCGGATACTCCAACTTCCCGCTTAACCTCATATCCCAAGGATTGAGCAAGGGCATTCGGTTCGTAATAGAAACCCGTCAATGTTTTTATCTTGGTAAGGGCATCTTTTATCTCACCCTTCACATCTTTTAATCTCTCATCTGAGAAATATGCTGTGATATTATTTGTGGCCCGTATCTCGCCTGCAGTACCAGATGCCGAAGTACCCACACCTAACGAATTAACTTGGGCATTAGAACCTGTAGTGAACCCGCCGGCTGGCCCAGTCGCACCTTGTGGTCCTGTAGCTCCAGTCGCACCTATACCCGTAGCCCCGGTTGCTCCTTGAGGTCCTGTTGCCCCGGTTGCTCCTTGTGGTCCTGTTGCCCCGGTTGCTCCGCTCGGGCCTTGTATTCTACCGACATTGGAAAATGTTGAATTGGTATAAACATATAAGTTACCGGATATTAAATATGCATGACCTTGAACGTTTCCGCTTACTGGAAATTCAGTTTCATTATTTAATGTACCTAAAATTGTTAATCCTGTACCTTGAAGACCTGTAGCTCCAGTCGCACCTATACCCGTAGCCCCGGTTGCTCCTTGAGGTCCTGTTGCTCCAGAAGCACCATTTGCACCTGTAGCACCTATACCTCTATCGTGACTGGGAAAC
>OGWC01000007.1_pt1 | contig 21205 bp, 27 predicted proteins | sample 1575941 | NCBI WGS metagenome assembly OGWC01 (sample SAMN07581552, study PRJEB24739) | freshwater metagenome | place: Singapore | collected 2015-04
TAAAAAGCCTAAAAAAATAGAAGTAAAGGATGAACCTTCTACAGTATCTTCCTTCACTGCAGACAATAGAGTACTGCTAATGGAGGAAAATGATGTTGAAAACGATAAGTAATTTCTTTAAGTTTATCTTTGAGGTGATAACTGAAATTCAGATGGAAAGAGCAAAGCAACATCTGAGATTTCATAATAAAGGCTTTTTTCACCATTGGGAATAGCATTTCTAAATGCAGTAAGGATCGGGGACTGGATAATTAAAACTAGTTCCCTATCCGACTATATACTAATTTTTATGTATAATCAAGCATCCTTGGAAACAAATTTTAAAATTTTTTATGACGAAATTGAAGCAACAGAATATATTTGGAGACTGACAGAAAATGATTAAACTTTTGAAATTAATTACAGGCGAAGAAGTAATTGGAGAGGTCACATATCAGAATGAATATGTGTTGGTTAATAAACCATGTGCTATTATGTTATTGGGGTCTCGTTCTACACCAGATCAACATTCTATGGGGCTTATCCCATATGCTGGATATACTAAAGAGCATAAGATCAAAGTTAAGGCATCTAGTATAGTTTGGGAAGCAGATTTAGATGATGAAGTATTTAATCAGTATAATGCTATCTTTGGATCAGGTATTCAAATAGTAACGAATCAATTGGGCAAAGCGGTCAATGACGGTGGCAGACAAACTCCGCAAGTGAGTATTACTTAGAAAATAACCTTCCGTATTCGGGTATGAGTGCATAGGGCAAATACACAAGATACAACCAATAAGCTACAAAATAATCTATCATCATTTTTTATTCATCCAAGCGGTTACTCCCATATACGCACCTATTATACCCGCCTGAGAGATATAAAATAACCCGAGTAGATCACTAAGTGCCTCTACTCGGGTATCTGATACTACAGGCAAAAACAGAAAAACTGTTACCGCTACCATTACAATGAAGGAAGCCCAAGCCATACGTTTTTGAGTATCGGCCTTTTCCTCCTTCAATTCCAATTCTAACATATCGTAGGAATCCTGCATCTCATTATCTGAGACCTCCCCATCTCGATTCAAATCAAATCGATTATATTTAGAATTAGGTTGTAATGATTTTTTCACAATCAGGGCTCTGAATCTAACTTGACTTCTTCAACCTTACTGAAAGACATAGTAGGTTCTTTCATGACAGGTGAGGGATTTAATGGTGCTGGATTAGAAACAGGACTTGCTAATGGTTTAGGTGCGAAGCTTTTGCTTGCTTGTGCTGCCCCAGACATAGCTGCATCTTTACCTGTACCAGCCAACATTATACCCGACAATGTGCCAGTAAGGAATGTTGCTATCGGTATAATTAATTCAAAGAATTTTGAATCAATAGGACTGATCGCGTTTAATGGTTGTGTTATAAACATGATGCTATATAATACAGTAAAAACGATGCCTATTAATGTTAATGCTAAGCAAATGCCTATGAAAAATTTAAGACGAACCATCAATTCTTCTTCAGAATAACGATTTGATGCTTTTACTTCTTTCATTTACATTCTCCTTTGAATGATTTAGATTTAGACGAACCGTCTTTATTTTCTTTAAAAATATGTTCGGGACAATCCCTATTTACTTCACATAGGGGTTTTTGACAAGATTCATTATCCCAATTATTGGGGTCCTGACATGGATATCTATACTGCTGTTCGCAACCTGCCAATAACAAAGGAATTGCTACGATTAATAATAGTTTATTCATAGTATCTCCTAGTTACGGTAAATCAATTATATTTATTACTGTAGAAAATCCTTAATTTGTTGAGCTAATTGTACTACAGCAACAATGCTTCCGAATAACGCGCCAATTACTACTTTCATTTGCTTTATAAATCTTTCATCTTCCTGTTGTTGTATTTCCCAGGTGTTATCTTCTAATGCCTTTTTTGAAGATTTTTTTTCTATGTCCTCGCGTATCTTACAAAATTCTTTATACCCATCCATACCTAAATGATGCAGATCTCCATATAAAAACATATGATATAATTCTTTCTCCATCTGCACTATACGGGTCTTGGCAGTATATATTTCTAATGTTCGTTCAGTTGGAGTTTTCTTAGATTTTTTATTAGAATATGCGACATGTAGTTGTCGTACTTCTTCAACTATCATAGCCCGTTTTAGATCACCTATCTGGCTAGCAAATCCCGTAACGCTGCCCATGATAGCATTAACATCGTCTGTGACCGCTGACATCTTTTTTATCTGCTCAAAAGCGGTATTCGCGGAATTTAATATTTCCGCGATGTCCATTTATTTTCCGGCTAAAGGATTGTCTACTGCTTCTTTAAGTTTCTTCTCAAGTTCGACCTTCTGCTGACGCATCTCTCTTTCAACATCTCTTCTAGTGTCGCGGAGTTCGTCGCGCATGGATTTTACATCGGCAAGCGTCTCGCGCTGGAGTTGCTTAGAGCTTCTCTCCACTCCTTCGACGACGCCTTCCATGCGACGTATATCAGACTTGAGATCATTCTTAATATCACTCGTATAATCCGAAGCATCATTTACACTGCTCTTAACGTTTTCCATTTGCTTTTCTAAAACTGAAAGTTTTTCATTAAGTGCAGAAAGATCCGGTGCCACATATGTCTGGATAGCTTCCTTCATTTCCATGTAGTCCTTGTACACCTCAAATGCTCCATAGAGTCCGCCGAGCACGGAAGACAAAATACCGCCGGCAATCATTAGTTTAGCGGGTGTGAAATTTATTCCCCCAATGCTTATAACGGTATTTGGATCAACTGCCGCTTCTAACTTATCTACTTGTTCATCGATGTTTTTAGACATTTTATCTCCTGTATTGTTGTTCTATCATCTCTTGGTGTAGTTTATCTGTTGCTAATTGTCTCAATGCTCTCGCATTATCAACTACCTTCTGTCCTTTGTATATTTCTTTTGGTTCATAGAAAGCTGCATCCTTAAGCGCTATGCTATACTGCGTATAACCTGCAGGTTGTACTGCCATCCTATCTAACGATACTCCTCCAGCTGCTTCATTATCTTGCACATTCTTCTTGACTGTCTGATTCTGAGATTGCATAGATTGATCTATAACTGGGGGTTTGCTATCTTTCAGATCTTCTGCGGGATTCGTGACTACTGCTTTGTATTCTTCTATCTTTGGCATCTCGATCTCTTCGGCGGTTCTACGTTCGGGCAACAGGGAATAATTTGTAGGTATCCATTCCTGCACTGGGTTTTCTACACGTAACGGATCGATGAGAGTGGGGGGTATAAAACTGAATACCGAAGTATCTTGTTGAGAAGCAGAAGTAGAAGATATCGGAAGATTCGGTCTCTGTTCTGATACCACGATCTGCGTTGCCATCGGCTCCTCGTTTATCTTGGCTGGCTCAGGCTGGCGCATTTCTACCATGCCCTGAGACATCTGAGGTTCCGCTTGGGCTTGGGGTATTATTGGCGTTGCGGTAAAATTATCCTGTATTACGGAAGTAATTTCCACAGAGACTATGTTCGGTGGCCTTGGTGGTTCTATCATCATACTCTGTTGCGATGCTACCTGAGCAGATTCATCTTGTTTGGACGGCTGCATTTGGGCGGAAGTATCCTGGATTTGTTGAGAAGGTTGTTCTTCTTTCTTTTCTTCTTCTCTGGTTTGCATGGGACCTGAGCGTGCAGCTAGGCTAGCAGCAGATATTGTTGTTTGTACAGTAACTGTCTGCTGCATAGACGCTATCTGTGCCTGCACGGGCACCTGCTCTGCTACTGTCTGTTCTTGGCTTTGGCTGGAACTTTGTTGAGCAACAGCTTCCGCTTGAGCAGTCATCTTGTCTAAATCTTTCATTGCCTGAGATACTGATTCTGACACTACACTTTGTTCTATCCCAGCAATCCTGCTTTGTTCCTTACCTACAATACTCAGGATAGTAGATAGTGAAGCACCTTTCTTTTCACCACTTTGATCTTGTTTCTGTTCCTGTTTTTGTTCTGCAACAGTTGTAGATTGATCTGTAGGTTGAGATTGTTGTGATACGGGAGCAGCATATGCTAGAATCGCCGGAGTGGTTTCTGTTATGATAGTTTCAGCTGTGGGGGTCATCTCAAAGGTTTCTATAGTAGGATTTGAGGAAGGCAACAATTTAGCTAGTGCTTCCATATATCCCGGGCATGAAGTAGAATACATTGGGTCACTAACACAAGGATCGACGGAAAATTTTAAATTAAATGATACATCCCTAATTTCTGGACCATATGGGCCTGCCCAATAGTTATTGTCTTTACCTACAAAACCATAACGCACAGAAGTGATGTCAGCAGCGTTGTAAGGATCTGTAAATGTTTTTGCTAGATCAAATCTCGTCCAATCGTATTTGTAGGAAATGTTTGCAGTATCATTGTACACTGTGCCTTTGGGTCCGTCAAACTGAACATATGCATACAACAGATCCACCCTACCATCATCCCACCCGTTTCCGTTTTTAGCGGTGAATCCAAAATTATAACCATCGACTCTCAAACCAGTTCCTGAATATGGCAATACATTGGCAATCTGTTTCACCTGATAAAGATCAGTCCAACCATAGCTAAAGTTGATATCACCTGTGGGCCTAACAATGGGTTTAGGGCCACAATAACCTGGCGTATTGCCCCCGAAACAACCTAGCTCATCCTGATATACGCCATTTACCCACGTAGATCCAGACGAAGTGGTAGAAGGAGTTACAATATTACCAGTATTGTATACCTGAGAAGGATCTAGGTCTGCAGCAGACTGTGCTTTAGAATAATCTAGAGGCAACAAGGCCAAGCAAAGAACCAAGGCCAATTTTCTTATAAGTATCATCTTCTTCCTTTACGACAGGGGCAGGTACACGATCCGGATTAGCCGTCCAAAGAGCCAATGCCTCGGCACCGATCTTGCCTTCATATGGGCAGGGAGTTCCAGCAGCCATCATCGCATCAAATATCCTGCGATCTTGGCACATGGTAGCAACTGCTGCCACCTTCATACCCATGTCATAAAGTGTCTTAGAGAGTTTTAATCTCTCGCAATTTATATCTCTTACTGTTCCACCCGCCGACACACCGAATATCTGAGTCTGTACCGCACCAGAAGTACCTGTAGTACAAAGATCGTTGCCTCCGCCACTCATCATGCTAGGTGCTACTGCTGAAGGAGGAGGAGTCTTTACTTCCTGTTTGATCTCGGTAGTATTGATGTTTCGATTCGTCATGTCGCCAGTGTTCACATTAACGTTCTGATTCGTATTATTATTTGTGCTAGAGCTCTGGGAAACAGAATTATTTTGATTTACGTTAGTATTGGTGGATGAGGATGTTGATGTATTGACATTATTATTAGTATTGGTGCTTTGACTGGCAGATACGCTCACATTGTTGTTATTGAATGTCTGTGTACCAGAATTTATATTAACATTGGTATTATTATTGGTATTCGTATTGTTACTAGTTGATGTTGAAACATTATTATTATTGTAAGTCATTGTTCCAGAATTAATGTTATGATTAGTATTAGTATTGTTTGAGGTAGTATTATTGTTATTATTATACGTGACTTGCCCCGACATTATAGTCCGATTGGTATTATCAGATGTAGAGTTCGAGGTATTGACGTTATTATTGTTATATGTCATTGTGCCAGAGTTAATGTTCTGATTAATATTGTTATTTGTATTTGTGCTTGTGGTGTTATTATTATTATTGTATGTCATCGTTCCAGAGTTGATGTTCTGATTGACATTTGTATTATTGCTAGTAGTATTGTTATTGTTATTGTTATTGTATGTCATCGTCCCAGAATTAATGTTCTGATTGATGTTGGTATTGGTGCTCGTCGATGTGCTGACGTTATTATTGTTAAATGTCTGTTCCCCAGAGTTAATGTTTTGATTTATATTATTGTTGTTGTTCGTATTCGTACTATTGGATGTTGAAGTGTTCTGGTTGATGTTGGTCATCGTGCCAGTATTCACGTTGTTATTGTTATATGTGACCGTTCCGGAGTTCACTACGTTAGTGGTAGTTTCACCAGAATTTATATTCTGATTTACATTGTTATTGGTATTTGTACTAGTGGATGTACTAGTATTTACGTTATTGTTCGTGTTTGTATTTGTACTGTTGACCGTTGAAGTACTGGTCGAGGTAGAAGTGTTTGTATTATTGTTATTGGAGTTAACAGTACTTGTAGAAGTACTGGTATTATTTGTGTCTACTTTTGTTGTCGAATCATAGGTCTGAGCAACTGCGGATAACGAAGCCATTACGAAGAAAATGCTTATGGCCTTTTTCTTCATAGACCCTCTCTCTTTATGGTTAATTTAACTAAATTTTATATTGTTCTTATTCTCAATTTCCTATATAATTATTATTTATAAGTTATCAAGATGACCGAAAGATTATGAAATTCTACACTAGTATCAATCAGTTTGGTAATAATATCCTAGTCCGCGGGATCAATAATGGCAAAAGAGTCCAGGATAAAGTCCAATTCAAACCTTCTCTTTTCATAAAAACTCAAAAAGAATCCAAATTCAAATCTTTGTTTGGAGAGAATCTAGATAGGATCGATTTTGAAAGCATCAATGATGCCAAAGATTTTGTAATGAAATATAAGGAAGTCGAAAACTTTCCAATCTTTGGTAATACTAATTACGGATATCAATATATATCCGATTCCTTTCCAGATGAAATAGAATTCGATATTTCTCAGATTAGTATCTGGACACTAGATATTGAAACAACTGCAGATTTGGGATTTCCGGATATTAATAATCCGATGGAGAAAGTATTACTTATCACAGTTCAGGATTATAATACTAAAAAGATTACAACTTATGGCTTGCAAGAGTATAATAATTATCGAAATGATGTACATTATATTCTATGCAAAGATGAGACTACTCTGCTCAAAAGATTCTTAGAAGATTTACAAGACAACCATCCCCATATCATCACAGGATGGAATGTTGAATTTTTTGATATACCATACCTGTGCAATCGTATAGCTAAGGTATTGGGAGAAGATCAAGTAAAATTACTTTCCCCCTGGAAACAAGTCTCACAAAAGAATATTATTAAATTAAAGAAAGAGAATGTTTCTTTCGATCTTATGGGCGTTGCCATACTCGACTATCTTGATCTTTATAGAAAATTTACTTATACTGCCCAGGAATCTTATAAGTTAGATCATATTGCAAAAGTAGAACTTGGTAAAGAAAAATTATCATATGATGAATATGGATCCTTTACTGAGTTTTGGCAAAGCGATTGGCAAAAGTTTGTAGACTATAACATTCGAGATGTAGAACTTGTAGATCAGTTAGAAGATAAGATGCGGCTTATCGAACTGATTCTAACTATGGCATATGATGCCAAATGTAATTATGTTGATATATTTTCTGCAGTAAGGACATGGGACTGTATACTATATAACCATCTATGGAAGAAAAATATTGTAGTGCATCAGAGAGTAGAAAGACCAGGTAGGCAAATTGCCGGTGCATATGTTCAGGAACCTAAACCAGGAAAATATGATTGGGTAGTATCTTTTGATGCAACAAGCCTATATCCTAGTATCATTATGCAGTATAATCTCTCCCCCGAGACAATGATAACTGGGGTTTCAAAAGATATAGGTATGAGTAAGATCGTAGAGCAAGAAATAAATTTGGATGATCTTAAGGAGAAGGATTATTGTATGACAGCAAACGGATATTGCTTCATGCGAAATAAACAAGGGATCTTTCCCGAGATTGTAGAAAAATTATTTGATGATCGTAAAAAGTATAAGAAGTCCATGTTGGATGCTCAGAAAAAGTTTGAAGAAACTAAGGATCCAAAATATAAGAAATTAATATCTAAATTTAATAACTTCCAGATGGCTAGGAAAATTCAAATGAATTCCCTATTCGGTGCAATGGCAAACGAATACTTTCGTTTCTATGATGATAGGATAGCTGAAGGAATTACATTAACAGGGCAGTTTATTATTCAAACTATCGGCAAGGCATTGAATGATAACTTAAATAAAATATGTGGTACTAAGAATTATATGTATTCTTTTTATTCAGATACAGATGCGTGCTATATTACATTGGAACCTTTAGTGCAAAAATTCTTCAAGGATACTCCCAAGGAAAAATTAGTAAAGATTTTAGATAAAGTGTGTGATGAGAAAATAGAATCGTTTCTTCAAACAGCTACAGATCAGCTTGCGGATTATACTAATGCATTTGACAACAGAATATCCTTTAAACGAGAAGTTATTGCGGATAGAGGCATATGGGTAGCTAAGAAAAGATATGCATTAAACGTATATAATAATGAAGGTGTTCAATACGCAGAACCCAAATTGAAAGTTATGGGACTGGAGATCGTTAGATCATCCACACCCGAACCCGTTCGAGATGCTTTACGCAATGCAGTTAAAATCATCCTAACTCAAACTGAAAATGATCTACAGACTTATGTTAGAAATTTTGAGGATGAGTATAAAAAGTTATCGCCAGAATCCATTTCTTTTCCTAGAAGCGTAAATGGATTGGATAAATATTCGGATAGAGCAAGTATCTATAAACAAGGAACACCGATGCATGTCCGCGGAGCTTTGCTTTATAACTATCATTTAGTGACAAATAAATTAGATAAGAAATATGAGAGAATTAAGGAAGGCGATAAGATCAAGTTCTTATATCTCAAAGAGCCCAATATCATTGGAGAAAATTGTATAGCATTCGTTTCATCTATTCCCAATGAATTGAATATTAAGAAATATGCCGATTATAATACTATGTTTGAAAAATCCTTCCTAGAACCAATTAATACTATTTTGGAAGGTATAGGATGGTCGGCCAAACCACAAGCAACTTTAGAAGGATTATTCGGATGAAAACATTACTAGTTATAGCAACAGGTTTAATTTTAGCAACATCTGCATTTGCACAAAAACAACCGAAAGGTGTTACGTATGACGCACAAATTCTCTCAATTAAAGATGGTGATACTGTAGTATTTGCTGCACCCTTTTTACCCGCTCCCCTTAAACCTGAACTTTCACTACGGGTTTTTGGTGTAGATACACCCGAGAAGGGACAACGGGCACAATGCCCAAAAGAAAATCAAATGGCTCAAGATGCATCAAAATTTACTAAGGATTTTGTAAATTCGGGTAGTGATAGGAAAATTGTTCTTTATGGTTGGGATAAGTTTGGTGGTCGCGTATTGGGGGACCTTTTAGTTAATGGACAAAGCCTTCGGCAAGGTTTGATAACCAATGGGCATGCTAGAGAGTATTATGGCGAGGCAAAACAAAGCTGGTGCAATTGACTTTTTACGCAATATACATTATAATATGAATATATCTATACGGAGGTTATATGTCCTTACTTGAAAAATTGAAAAAGAATTCAACTATCAAAGAAACAGAAGTACTGAATAAATCTAAATTCTTTAATAAGAAAGATATGATTCAGACTTCTGTTCCAATGATGAATGTAGCACTATCAGGAACTTTAGATGGTGGTCTAACCCCCGGCCTTACAGTATTTGCCGGGCCATCTAAACATTTTAAAACTGCATTTTCTCTTCTATTAGCAAAATCTTATGTTGACAAATATCAAGATGCTGTTGTTTTATTTTATGATTCTGAGTTTGGTAGTCCTCAGTCTTATTTTGATAACTTCGGGATTGATACCGATCGAGTACTTCACACCCCCATTACCGACATTGAACAGTTAAAATTTGATATCATGTCGCAACTCAATAATATAGAGAGGGGCGAAAGAGTAATCATTATTGTAGATTCGGTGGGTAATCTTGCTTCGAAAAAAGAGGTTGAGGATGCGCTCGAAGGCAAATCTGTAGCAGATATGACTCGTGCTAAGCAGATGAAATCGCTATTTAGAATGGTTACGCCTCACTTGACTATTAAAGATATCCCAATGGTTGTAGTGAACCATACTTATGCTGAAATTGGACTATATCCTAAACAGATTGTTTCCGGTGGCACAGGTATTTATTATTCTGCAGACAATATCTTTATCATTGGTAGGCAGCAGGAAAAGGATGGCACCGAGGTTGTAGGTTATAATTTTGTTATCAATGTTGAAAAATCTAGATTCGTAAAAGAGAAATCTAAGATTCCCATTGAAGTTACATTCGAGGGAGGTATCAGCACATGGTCCGGCTTATTGGATATTGCGATTGAAGGAGGATATGTTGTTAAACCTTCGAACGGTTGGTATTCTTTGAAGGGTGAAGAAAAGAAATATCGTTTAAAGGATACCTATACTAGAGATTTTTGGATGCCTGTATTGACAGATAAATCTTTTAGACAATATATTGAGGACAATTATAGAATTGCTGGCACAGAAATGTTACAGAAAGAAATGTCTACTCAGGAAATAGATGAGGAGTTTGAAAATGCAGGAACAGTATAGGCCCTGGGGTATTAAAAATGAAGTAGAGGATCTTTGGGGTGTAGAAATAACGGAAGGGTTATTTTCCAATACCATAATTAGTTTCAATGAAATAAAATTCGCAGACGATGATTCCAATGATCTATCTATAGATTATACCGTTATTAAAGCACCAGAAGGTATGGATAAGAAAGACATTGAAGGTCTTGAGTTTGAAAATATTGTCGGAAAAGTTGTCGAGGATGTATTAAAAAAGGCGATAGAACATTACGAAAATGAATATAGAAAAACTGATACTTCAGAATCTGATACATAGTGATGAATATTTGAGAAAGGTCGGCCCCTTTCTCAAACAAGAATATTTTGTAGACAATAACGAAAAGATAGTTTTTAAGAAAATACTGGAATTTGTAGAACGGTATAACGAGAATCCAAATAAGGATGCTCTGGTAATTTCCTTACAGAATGATAAGAGCTTAACTGAGGATCAATATAAGGAAACAGTACAGATAGTAAATGAATTAGTTCCTACAGAACATAACAAAGAATGGTTATATTCTGAAACAGAAAAATTCTGCAAGGACAAAGCAATCTACAATGCTATCCTAAATTCTATTTCTATTCTCGACGGAAGAGATGCCAATAAGTCTAAGGATGGTATTCCGTCGATGCTTCAAGAAGCTCTTGGGGTGTGTTTTGATCATAAGGTCGGACATGATTATATCGATGACTTTGATAGTCGATATGAATTCTATCATCGTAAAGAAACTAGGATACCGTTTGATTTAGATTACTTCAATAAGATAACTAATGGTGGGCTTCCTAATAAGACTTTAAATGTTGTCCTGGCAGGTACAGGTGTGGGTAAATCCTTATTCATGTGCCATGTTGCATCATCTGTCCTTTCTCAGGGAAAGAATGTTCTATATATTACTTTGGAGATGGCAGAAGAAAGGATCGCCGAGAGGATAGATGCGAATCTAATGAACATTACCTTAGATCAGTTAAAAGATGTTCCAAAGCAAATCTATGAGAACAGAATCCAAAAGATAAAAGACAAGACACAGGGAAAGTTGATCATTAAAGAATATCCCACTACTGGCGCACACGTAGGTCACTTCAAAGCATTGCTGAATGAACTACAGCTTAAACGGCAATTTAAACCAGATTTAATTGTTATTGATTATCTAAATATTTGCGCCAGTTCTAGATTTAAAGCAGGCGCCAATATCAATTCTTATACTTTGGTTAAATCTATTGCAGAAGAACTTAGGGGGTTAGCTGTTGAGGAAAATGTTCCTATCCTCAGTGCTACTCAGACCACACGAGGAGGATATGGTAATACTGACGTGGAACTAACAGATACTTCTGAATCTTTTGGACTTCCTGCGACAGTAGACTTTATGTTCGCACTCATATCTACAGAAGATCTTGAACAATTAAATCAACTTTTGGTCAAGCAACTCAAAAATCGATACAACGATCCTACAGTAAATAAGAGGTTCGTTATAGGAGTTGACAGGGCCAAGATGAGACTATATGATCTAGAACAGTCAGCTCAGAAAGGTTTGACCGATTCTGGTTTAAAAATTTCAGAAGAAACTTTTGAAACAGTTAATGTCAGCAAGGTAATTTTAAAAAACAGAAAAGATTTTTCAAAGATAAAGGTTTGAGATGAAAACTTTAGGAAGCAATAAACTGTCATCCACATTATTATCAAAAAGAATGAATGATATTCCAGAATTGGATATTCCTATGCCTCTTAGAGTTTCGGAATATGCTAGCAATTCTATAAACAATATGCAAGTTTCTCATAATGTATTACCCGAAGTAATTTCCCAACCAAAGCCAGCACCAAAAGGGCAGATTCCATATGCTTTACAAAAATTATTATTAGCAATGCGAAAACCATTTAATAAATAATTATGTCTAAGGATATTACATGAATATAACTGTGGTTGGTGCTAAGGATAGAGAATTAACTAATCTTCTGAAACTTGCTGCAGAATCATTCGCAGATAAATTGCTATCTAAGCAGTTAAAGAAAAATATCAATTTGAAAATTCAGATACTGGATGATTTAGAGGTTGGTGGATATTGTGATTGTGAAGAGAATTGGCCTTATCCTCCTAGAGATTTCATCCTTGAGATAGGAAGAACTAAGAAAAAGATATTCATGTTCTTAGTTCTTGCACATGAAATGGTGCACCTTAAACAGATGGCTAAGGGTGAGATGAAAGACAAATATGTTAAGAATAAATATTACAAAGTGTGGCAAGGTCAGTTAGTTGAAGACAATGTTTCCTACTGGGATCAACCTTGGGAGATCGAAGCTTACGGTCTAGAAAATGCGTTGGTGGCTAAATTTTTACTTGAGCACGATCTTTATAAAACTTTAAAACAGAAACCATCTACTTGGTTCGCAAAAATAAAAAGGGAGGAAAAACAAGAAGAAGCCCAAAACAATAACTAAAAGGAGATGGTATGGAAAATATTACTTTTTCATTGATGGATATGATTCAAATTGCTTTACAATTATTAGCATGTTACTTATGCTGGAAATGGGGACATCAACGGGGCATAGTAGATACGATTAATTACTTTGAATCACAGGGGGTGATCGAGGTAACAGATAAGGAAAAGGATAAAGCATAATAACCGATCCCGGAGAAATCCGGGATTTTTGTTATCCGAAAATCAATGACTTACGATGCCTTTTGAGGGCTTGACAATCTAACCATTTGGCTTTATAATATAAAAAATGGAGAAAAAGATGAAGACCAAAGCAGAACTCAGAGCAGAAGCGGAAGCCGAACTCGCAGTATTTCAATTAGCCGGCGGAACCGTAGAACGGGTCAAAGAACGCAGACCCCCGAAAGTTCGGACAGCCAATGCTAAGAACAAGGGTGGACGTGTTTTCAGTGATCCGACCGCAAGGTTCCCGAAGCGATGAATTATAGAATAGGGTCCTCGGTAGAGATTACTACCAAAACTAAATCTAATCTGCTTGGGGTAGACTACGACATACGTACCTATAAAGGTAAAGTTGTAGAAAACCCGAATTGGTTAAGTTCGGACTACGTGAGTGTAGCTACCGGTAATCCGAACTATCCCGTATCCATGATATTGAAATCCTTTATTATTGGATATAAGAAAAGCGAGGATCAAGCTAAAAGCAGGATCTTCAAAGTGACCTCAAGACAATCCAAGAAGACATATACTGTTTTCTATTCGGATGGTAAAGCGATCTGTGATTGTTTGGGTTACCAGTTTCGCCAATATTGTAAGCACTCCAAAAAAGTGCTTGACAAGGTGAACGATAGATGTTAAAATTATGTTGTGAGCGGTACTTTTAATCAACCAAAGGAGTTGTTATGACATTTACAGTTGCAGGTGTTTCTACACAGAATGGTGTGACCAAGGTTCGTTTTGCGAACGATCTCGTATCCCGCACCAAATTACTCGCAAAGGGCGGGCATTCTCCCCTCGAACTTATCGAACTTCCAAAACCAATGACCAAGGCCGAGGCATGCAAACATCTCCTCGATACCGGCGGAGTGTTCGAACAATGGAAAGATCTTATTACTCAGACCATGGACAAGAAGTCCGGCGTAGCCAAAGTTGCTAAGCCAAAGATTGCCAAACCTAAAAAGGTGAAGGCAAATGTTGCTGCAGTTAAGACCGCAGCAAAAGTTAAGGCTGTTGCTGATAAGATCAAGAAAGAAGAGAAGGAAGAGTTCGATATCGAAGAACTCGAAGAAGCATTGATGTAATCTTCAGAGACCGAAAGGTCTCCTGGTATCGTTCTTTAAAAAATTTAAAAAGTCTTTGCCCGGGTAGTAAACAGGTAGACGCGAGGGACTAGTCCCTCGCTATAAAAAGGCGTGCCGGTTCGATTCCGGCCCCGGGCACCATAGTGAAGCACATTGCTCTCAGCAACACAGAGCATCCGCGGAGAGGACTGATCACGCTGGATTATTCATCCAGGCTGCACATTCGACGACTCAGCAGTGTGCTTCACTATGGTATCATGCACCCATCATCTAGAGGCCCAGGATATCGCCAAGCATTTCAAACCCCGGTCGCTCCGGTCTGGTGCCTAAAAAAGAGATGGATGAGTGTGCTTCAATATGGTTTCTGGATGACGGGCGGCATTGGCGACCGCAGCTGACTGTAAATCAGTGCCTTCGGGAACGGGGTTCGAATCCCTGGTCATCCACCAATTATTCATGACGGAATCCGCCACCCTCAGTTATTCCATTTTGAAGTTCGAAGAATCCGTAATGATACTTATCAATGATCTTTAACATCTCCTTAGCAACTTCTATTCTTCTATCAAATGTGTTAAGATCATTTTGCCTAGCATCTAGGGCATTAGTTAAGAAAGAAGAAAAGATGTCCTCTATTTCTAAATCATCTTTTATTCTTATCTTAGATTTAACTAAACTCAATTTTGAGATATAGGTGTTACTGTTAACTTTATCATTTTCTAAATTTGTTATGGATTTTTCTAATTCGTTTTTACATATGTCGAGTATATTATCTGTATCAGGGTTAATATTTGGCAATATCATAAAGAATAAATTAGAAAGATTCATCTTTGCTTCTTGATAGATATCTATCCTTCGATTGACAGTACCACTCTTGTCATATTCCGATCTTTGCTCAGGATCACTTAGTACTTCATATGCTAATTTGAGTTCTTTAAATTTTTCTTCATCACCTCCCATATCGGGATGATGTATGCGAGCGAGTATTCTATATTGATGTTTAATTTGTTCTTGCGTACAGTCTTTAGATAGACCGAGTATTTCGTATAAATCTTGCATGGTATTTATTCTTTGTGCACTAGACTATAATATATATTTGTCTGTTCCGGATTAGCTCAGCGGTAGAGTAGATGACTGTTAATCATTTGGTCCCTGGTTCGAGCCCAGGATCCGGAGCCATTTCGCCGCTTTAGTATAATGGTAATACAGTGGATTTGTAATCCTCTGATGGGAGTTCGATTCTCTCAAGCGGCACCAAGGATACAATTATGATTATTTCAATTCTTTCAGACAAAAAAGTAAAAGTTTTAGAATCATTTTATACTCTAATACGAAACAATAATACAATACCTTGTTTTTTATCAAATGAGGGTATACTTACTTCCGAAGTTTGGTGTTCTAATAATATACTAACTTACATAGATAAATTTGATTCTAGTAATATTACTTGGCATTTTAGAAAAATTTTAACTGAACTAAAGTTATCTGTAGAATACTATCATAACGCAAGATTAGAATATAAATTTGTTCATTTTTTCGATTATGGACACTTTGAAGGTTCTGCTATGGATTGGCACGATCATGTGAATGCGGAAGATTATGTTTTTATAATTTACTTAAATGATTGCACCGACGGAGAAACTATCTTTGACAAAAATGAGTTAGTAAAACTAATACCATCAAAAGGATTAACTGTATATTTTGATAGTAAAGTCCCTCATTGTGCTGCATATTCTAAGAATAAAAAGATATTAGTAGGAGGTTTAAAAATAATAAACGGAGTGTAGCGCAGTCTGGTAGCGCATCTGCTTTGGGAGCAGAGGGTCGGGAGTTCGAATCTCTTCACTCCGACCATAGTATCGCGGCGGTAGTTCAATGGTAGAATGAGAGCCTTCCAAGCTCACGACACGGGTTCGATTCCCGTTCGCCGCTCCAACATTTTAGGTACCATATGAAAAAATTAGCAATTATAGGAAAAGGCACCGCAGGTTGTTTAAGTATAGCGCACTATATGTATTATACTGATTGGGAAATAGATTGGTATTATGATCCAGAAACAAAAGCCCAACCAGTAGGTGAAGGTGGGAACCTAGCCTTTCCTCCCATGCTTTTTAAAATCTTAAATTTTGATTTTAGAGATCTAAAAAATTTACAAGGTACATCCAAACTAGGAATACGAAAAATAGATTGGTCGTTACACAATCAAGATTTTACTCATTTATTTGTACCCGGGCAGCATAGCTATCATTTTGATGCAACTATTTTGCAGAAATATGTAGAAGAAAGATTTGAGTCCGATGTTAGAGTCAAAATGATAGAAAAAAGAATTATCAATAACGAAGATGTAGATGCCGATTTCGTAATGGATTGTTCCGGTAAACCAAAAAGTTTAGAAAATTTTACTATACCTAAACATATACCCGTAAATGCTGTACATGTAACTCAATGCGAATGGGAAAGACCAGAATTTGAAGTTACGATTGCCTTGGCTATGAGGCATGGTTGGGTCTTTTTAATACCTCTGCAAAATCGTTGCAGTGTCGGATATCTATATAACGCAGATATCAATACATTAGATGATATTAAATCTGACGTCCCGGAAGTATTTACTAGGTTTAATTTGACTCCAACAGAAAAAACGAATAGTTTTAGATTTGATAACTATGTGAGGAACGAAAATTTCAAAGGTAGGATATCTTATAATGGAAACGCATCGTTCTTTTTAGATCCGATGGAAGCAACATCTTTAACTTTCGTGGAACAAGTATTAAGAATTTCTTATGATATTTGGCACGGATCTATGACACCCGATCAAGGTAATTATAGGTTTAGAAAAAAATTAAAAGAAATAGAACAAATGATAATGCTGCATTATGCCGCAGGGTCAATTTATAAAAGTAAATTTTGGGATTATGCTAAACAAAATGGTATGACTTGCTTGAAAGAACTTTTGAATGATGCAGAATTTGTGGATTGGTTCAATAATTCCCCCCAAGATAATTTCATGATAAATGATCGTCATGAATATGCTACTTGGTCAGCTACATCTTTTAAACAACACTTCCTAGAGTACAAGTTAGTATAGCTTAAGATATTTACTTCAAACTTTTTGCTTGACTTCTATTCACTAGACTTTATAATTTAATTATGCGACTGTAGCTCAGTGGATAGAGCAACGGTCTAAATTTATGTTTTTATAAATAGAATAAAGCGTCTATGGTGAAAGGGATATCACAAGGGTCTTCTAAACCCTAATTCCAGTTTCGAATCCTGGTAGGCGCACCATTCTAATTAGGAGACATAAATGTCTATTTGTAAACATTGCAAAAAAGAGTTTGAGAAAAAAGAGATTGCTAATCATTCTAGATGGTGTGATTTAAATCCTAAACGAAGTCAATATAATAAAGATTTAACTAAAGCAAGAGCTGCTAAAAAGAATTTTAAAAATCAATATTCGTACGGTGCTGTTTGTTCTGAAGAAACTAAAGAAAAACAAAGATTAGCATCAACCGGTAGAACACACACAGAAGAAACTAAACAACTTCTTAGAGAAAAAGCATTGGCATCGCCGCATAGAAGATTAAAGAAAGGTACTGTAGAATATAAAGGTATCTTATTAGATTCTTCTTGGGAGTTGGAGTTAGCAAAACGCTTAGATGAATTGGAAATAAAATGGGTTAGGCCTGATCCAATACCTTGGGTAGATGAAGAAGGTGTAACACATAATTATTTTCCAGATTTCTATCTAGAAGATTATGATTTGTTTTTGGATCCTAAAAATCCACAAGCGATTAAAGTACAAAAGAAAAAATTAGATAGTCTATTGACACAGTACAAAAACATTGTTATTATAGATTCTATAGAAAAATGTAAACAGTATAGCGTCTAGGTCAGAGGTTCGATCCCTCTCAGTCGCGCCAGTTCTTTAAAAATTTGCTCCCATAGCTTAACGGTAAAGCTCCGGACTTATACCCCGGCGATGCCTCTAGATGAGGGGATGATCTCAGTTCGAATCTGAGTGGGAGTACCATATATGCCCTGGTGGTGAAATAGGTAGACATAAAATCTACCTAGTTTCTATGTGTTTATTATAAATAAATAGAAACTACTGGAGGATATATGTTAGAAATTACAGAATTTATTACTAGAAGTAGAGAAGAGCGAAGAAGTCATTTAGATTTAACGGAATCATGCTGCGAAAGAGGAGGAAACTCTACGAATCATAAAGGTGTTTTAGCTCAATATTTAGATACAACTATTCCAAGAGGCAGAATACTTTTATGCCATGCATGTAATAACGAAAAATGTTCTAATCCAAAACATCTGTACTGGGGAACCGATAAAGAAAATATTGTATTGGACAATCCTAATTGGAAAACTGTATGGGAAAGGCGTGTTGAAAAGTATGGTTATGATGAGGCATGCAGGATGAATTCTAGAGGAAACAAATCCGCAGGAGGAAAGGCAAATAAAGGTAAACCTAAGTCAGAAGAACACAAGAAAAAGATTGCGGAAGCAATTAAAAGAAAATATAATTTAAATAATGCTCCGATGGCGTAATTGGTAGCCGCAATGGACTCAAAGTCCATTATCTTCGGGTGTGCCGGTTCGAGTCCGGCTCGGAGCACCAGTATCTAAACGGCGCGCCGGTTCGAGTCCGGCCCTGGGCACCATCTATTGTTATTATTAAAAAATACAATGAAGAAATAGACGTAAATTTATAAAAACTATTAATATATAATTTTTTAAGCAGTAAAATCCTCAACCATAAATAGGAGTTTTGAATTGAAAACCATTGGCAACAAACTTACTAATTTCGCAGTCACCGGTGTCCGTCCAGGAGCCCTCTCACCAGATGGCGCATTTGAAACCATCACACAAAATTCTTTCCCCGGTAAGTGGAAAGTGATCATGTTCTATCCCAAAGATTTTACTTTCGTATGCCCGACCGAGATCGTCGCATACGATAAACTCAACGGTGACTTCGATGATCGCGATGCAGTCCTTCTCATGGGTTCTACTGACAACGAGTTCTGCAAACTCGCATGGAAGAATGCTCACGAAGATCTCAAGAAGACCACATCTTGGATGTTCGCAGATACCCTCCGCGATGCTCGGGAAGAGTATAATAATGGAGTGTTCGAAGAGATCAGCCCAAGCGGTTTGGCTCATCAACTCGGTGTTATCGACACCGCGACAGGTGTCGCACTCCGTGCAACATTCATTGTTGATCCTGAGAATGTCATCCAGCATGTAACAGTAAACAATCTCAACGTTGGTCGTTCTGCAGAAGAGACCCTGCGCATCCTAGATGCTCTCCAGACCGGTGAGCTCTGCGCATGTAATCGAGCAGTAGGCGGAGAGACACTCTAAGAAAGGAAAAGGACAATGAACTTCAACGAACTGTTTTATTATTTGAAGAAGTATCATTGTCCCACCTGCCAAGTAGGAGGTGGGCAATGACCGCATGGGTAGATCATCTTAAATCAGTAATCCCAGATTATGCCAAGGACACGAAACTCAATCTAGATAACGTTGTCAATCGCAGTTCCCTGGATCAAGCATTGGCAGAGGGTTGCGCTCTAGCAGCAGTATTTGCTACGGGCAATACCAAGCTTTGGACTTGGATGCAGACTCAGATCCAAGACACCAAGGAAGTGGAAGCAGCCATCACCGCAGCTAGCCTCATGGGTATGAATAATGTATGGTATCCATATGTCGAGACGGCAGAGGATCCAAACCTTTCAGGTATGCCAGCTCAGCTTCGTATGAATGCGATCTCGACGCACGGCGGTACAACTAAAGCAAATTTCGAAGCATATAGCTTGGCTGCAAGTATCGTTGGTAAGTGTCATTTCTGTGTTAAAGCTCACTACGAGACTCTAAAGAAAGAAGGTTTTACTACTGAACAGCTCAGAGATATTGGGCGAATCGCGGCAGTCATGACAGCAGTATCTAAAGTAATGCAAAATTAGTGCTTGACAACGACACCGATTGATATTATAATTATAATATGAAAAGTTTTAATGCCCTGGTAGCTCAGTTGGTCAGAGCAGTCGACTCCAAAAATTTATTTTTTATAAATAAAATAAAAGGAGTCGACTATGCTCATCTGTATGTTTTGTAGTAAAGAATGTAAGAATTCAAATTCAAAAAGAAATCATGAGCGTCTCTGCAAATCCAATCCTAACAGGCAAATTCCCCCGCCAAAAACAGACAGCTGGTTTAATGCTATGCATTCGAAAAAAGGGTCAGGCTCTAATCAATGGGTGAAAGCTAAACAGAGTGGTGTTACTTATATTTTGCGAGAAGAAACAAGAAAAAAGCTCTCTGATTCAGGTAAAAAACATGTGTGGAGCGAAGAAAGAAGACGAATACATTCTGAAGCAATGAAAAAAGCAGTACAACAAAATCCTGAATCTTATACTTCTTCTAATAGGGGCAGAACTAAACAACTACTTGTAGATGGTATTAAGTTTCAAGGTAAATGGGAATTGGAGTTTTATCAGTATTGCAAAGACAATAACATACGAATAGAAAGATCTAATGAATGGTTTGAATATGAGTGGAATGGGACAAGAAAGTATTTCCCTGATTTCTTTTTACCCGACTTAGAATTATATGTTGAAGTAAAAGGATACGAGACAGACCGGGATAGAGCTAAGTGGAGAGACTTTCCTAAGCCGTTAAAAATAATACGTAAACAAGATATAATTAATATTCGCAAAGGTTGTTTTGGGGGCCTGTAGCTTAATGGAGAAGCGTGGTGCTCATAACGCCGGGAGTGTTGGTTCGATTCCAACCGGGCCCACCAAAGCAACTTTCAATCGATTGGTCGGGGGTTCAAGTCCCTCCCGGGGTACCAAGTTTTCAGTTTTACTAAATTATAAAATAATGAGCAATCCCGATGTCGTATAATGGCATTACGCTGGTCTCCAAAACCAGTCACGGCAGTTCGATTCTGTCCATCGGGGCCATTAATCAATTTAGG
>OGWC01000010.1_pt1 | contig 19704 bp, 22 predicted proteins | sample 1575941 | NCBI WGS metagenome assembly OGWC01 (sample SAMN07581552, study PRJEB24739) | freshwater metagenome | place: Singapore | collected 2015-04
TTTTTTTTTTCAAGCAGAAGACGGCATACGAGATTTCGCGGAGTGACTGGAGTTCAGACGTGTGCTCTTCCGATCTGTTTCCCAGTCACGATAAGGGGGTAGGGGTGGTTCTAGCGGCGGTGGTTCTGGAGGCACTGGAGGTGGTGGATCTGGTGGCGCAAGTAATGCTGCTGGAAATGCTGGCACTGTAAACACCGGCGGTGGTGGTGGTGGAGCAAGTTCAACAAGCTCAAGTCTTTCAGGCGGCGCTGGCGGCTCCGGCATCGTAATCATCAAATACACCGCTACTGCCAAGACCGCAATCTTCTACACCTCTGGCTCATGGACTGCTCCTACTGGCGTATCTAGCGTTGACTACCTAGTAGTCGCTGGTGGTGGTGGGGGTGGCAGCGGCATAAATAACAATGAAAATAGATGTGGTGGTGGTGGCGGTGCGGGTGGTTTTAGAACAGGCACTGGATTAAGCGTCACTGCTGGCACAACTTATACGATTACCGTAGGTGCGGGAGGTTCTGGCGGAGCAGTTAACGGAAACAATGGAGGGGTTGGGTCTAATTCAGTGTTTTCAACTATTACCTCTGCTGGTGGTGGGTACGGAGCAAAAAATGGAACCGTGGGCGGTAATGGCGGTTCTGGTGGTGGAGGTTCTGCTGGAAATGGAACTTCTGGAGCCGGTACAAATGCTGGTGGCACAGGAAATACACCATCTGTTTCTCCAAGTCAAGGTAATAATGGCGGCTCTGGAGTTACCACTAATAATGGTGGTGGCGGTGGCGGTGCAAACGCTACAACCGGAACTGGTTCAAATGGAAATGGTTCTACACAAACTGGTGGAAACGGTGGAAATGGAACTGCATCATCTATAAGCGGTGCTTCAGAAACTTATGCTGGCGGTGGTGGTGGAGGAGGTCAAAACAGCGGTACTGGCGGCTCTGGTGGTGGCGGCAATGGTGGGGCAGAAAATACTGCTGGCTCTGCTGGAACTGCTAATACTGGAGGCGGCGGTGGGGGAACAGGTAGAGCAAACACCACAACAACAGCAGGCGGAAACGGCGGCTCAGGCATCGTAATCATTAAGTGGACTTAACAATGGATACCAAAATCAGATTGCTCTACGGCATCGACACGGCAATGCACCTACTTCGTCCGGGTGCTAAGTGGGAAATCTCCAACACCATGATTACCCGTTGGGAAGACCCGCGCCCGTGTCCTACTTGGGAAGAACTCATGGATACGATGGAGAAGATTAAAGCCTTTGAGGACTCCATCAACACCATCCTGCTGCCGGAACAGATTGAACAAATCACCGGGTTCAACAAGATGCTTGAGGCCGCATGAGGATAGAGAGCCTGTTTCCCACGCCGGTAGCGTTCTGGAACCTTGTGCTGGACAAGGACGAGATTGATTTTGTCCGCAGTCTGGAACAGCGCCCCAATCAGGGAAACACCACCAGCAAGAACAACTACGTCTTGCGTGAGCCGCAGATGCAGAGACTTGCCATGTTTGTTGGCACGTGTATTGATGAATACATGAAAGGCATCTACTCACCAAAGCATCAGGTGCAGGCATACGTCACACAATCGTGGGTGAACTACACCAAGCCCGGCCAGCATCATCACAAGCACGCACATCCTAATTCGTTTGTCTCTGGCTGTTTGTACATAGCCGCAAACGATGACCGGATTTATTTCTATCGTGATGGGTATCAGCAAATAAAACTGCCAGCAGAGACGTACAACCTGTACAACTCTGAAAGCTGGTGGCTCAAGGTCAATCAGGGCGATGTGATTATGTTTCCATCCCACCTGACGCACATGGTTGACAGACTTGCCGACGGTAAAGAGGAACGTATCAGCATATCGTTCAACACCTTCCTCAAGGGGCGGGTGGGTTCCCCGGACGAACTGACGGAGTTGATGCTGTGATTCTGAAGTCCATCAACAACGACTTTCCGCATTGGTACGCTGAGTATCCAATCGAGGACTTGGGCGTGTTCATGGACAAACTACCCGAGAAGTTCCTGCCGGTGATTGAGGAAGACATCAAACAACGGGGCATGGTGCATCCAATCATTGTGTACAGCCCGTATGAGGGTTACCAGACCGACCCCAACCCCGATGTGCCGAGCGGCTCAGTAAAGCGTGAAATGCTGCGCGTTTACATGGGGCATAAGCGCATCTGGGTAGCCAAGAAATTAGGATATACGCACATCTCTGCGTACCACGTTAGGCGCGATGAAGATGCAAGACAGCTTTGCGCTCATACAACCATTCGTGAATTTTGCCCGAACTGAGGAATAGCATGGCGCACTTTGCAGAACTCGATGAAAACAACACCGTACTTCGTGTTGTGGTAATTGCCAACAAGGACACCGCCGACGCGCACGGAGTGGAGAAGGAACACATCGGCGCCGCTTTCTGCGAGCGTTTGTTCGGCGGCCGCTGGGTGTAGACGAGCTACAACGGCAACATCCGGCAACGCTACGCAGGCATCGGGTACACATACGACGAGGCTACCGATGCATTCGTGCCGCCGCAAAATGAGCCGGTGCCAGAGGTAGAAATTGGTGGCTCATCGGCTGGGCCGACTATTGGGAGCGAATAATGTCTCAAGAAACTGAAATGGCCTTATTGACTCATAAGGTGGAAACCCTTCATGAGGATATGGGAGAGATGAAGGTAGTCATGCGTGACGTAGCAAACGCGCTGACCAAACTTGCCCTGATTGATGAAAGACAGGCCAACATGCTTGAGGCACAAGAAAGAATCTTTAAACTTATTGAGCGAATAGATAGTCGAGTAGATCAGCTTGAGAAAGAGAACAGTAGTCAGTCCATGGCTACTAAATGGGTTTATGCCGCAGTGTGGGGCGCGGCTGGTTTGCTGGCAATGTATGTTGCTAAGCTACTGAAGATAGTGTGATGTTCGATTGGTTGCTCTCCCTTGTGATTGCAACCTGCCTCTGTGTGGCGACTGTCTGCCTTGTTTGGCTGACATTAGTCATAGTCTTTTAGGGTTTCACAAAACTGTCAGTTTGTTGTCGTATAAAGGCACGCTGGAGGCCGCATGAAATCTCAGAATGTGCCGAATTTTGAGCAGACTGAACGGTTTGCGTTTTACGTAAAACACTGGCAGCAGACCCTTAATCTAGTTGACTGGCGCATCGAGCGCGGCAAGAAAAAAGCCGCCAAAGGGTGTATGGCCGATGTGGACATGGACTCCACAGCAAGACTAGCAACCTACCGGTTGGGAGATTTTGGCTCGGAAGAAATTACAGAGAAGGCGCTGAAAAATACGGCCCTTCACGAGTGTTTACACGTCTTCTTGCACGACCTCATAGCAGCAGCACAGGCCAACCCGCAAAACGCCGAAAACCTATCTGCTGCGGAGCATCGGGTGATCAACGTCTTAGAAAAGATATTGGGGAAATGACATGAGTCTGCCATCCATTGACGAAGAAGGTTTCATCAAAATATGGCAGAGAAATCCAAGTCCCACAGGGGTAGCAAGAGAGCTTGGCATCAGCGCTAGGGCGGTGTACGAGCGGAGAGAGAGGCTGGCAAAAAAGGGAATTGTGCTGCCAAGCGTTTCTCAAAAAGCAGTTTCCTATAAAGCCGCATCGGTCGATCTAGTGCTTTCCACCCGGAGAGATGTTCACCGTATCTCTATTGATAGCGGAATCATCTTGGTGGGATCAGACGCCCACTACAGCCCCGGATACACCCCCATAGCCCACAAAGCCCTGTGTAACTTGCTATCTGATCTTGGCACAGATGTTAAAGCCGTGATTATGAACGGGGACATTTTAGATGGGGGCATGGCATCCAGACACGCACGAATCCGCTGGCATAAAGCACCAACCATTCAGCAAGAGCTTGAAGCCGTAAAAGAAAGGCTCGGAGATATTGAGAAAATCCGGCCTGCTGGATGTTTACTATTAAGAACGTATGGGAATCACTGTTTTGACGAAGCCACAGAATGCCTAACTCAACGGGGCTGGGTGTCATATCAAGACATTCGTCATGACGATAGCGTTCTTTCTCTTGATAATGATAAACCTGTTTGGTCGCCGATCAAAGAAATCATCAAATATGAATATTCGGGCGAGATGGTAAGAATTGAGAAAACCCGAATGAGCATGTCCGTCACCCCGAAACACAGGGTATTGTTGGACAGACTGAATTGGAAAACCAAACAATACGATATTAGGGAATACAGAGAGGCTGACGATTTGCCGCATTCTTTCAATATCCCCGTCTCTTCTTTCGCGGATAGCCCAGATGCCCCAATATCTGATGACATGATTAGGATGTGCGGGTGGATTTTGACTGACGGCACTTTGGAAGAATGGGGTATTTCCATCTATCAGTCCAAAACAGAGGGCCGGTCAAAAATAGAGGCGCTTCTTTCCAAACTAAATCTTCCGTATAAACTAACCGAAAGACAGCGTTCTAACACCCATATTTGCGGAAGGGAGTTGGTAAAAAAATCAATGCTTTCCGCTCAGTATCGTATACCTGCCGAGTTTGCAAAATCAATAAAAGAGTATTTGCCAGAAAAAACAAAGCTGCCGCAGTGGGCGCATGATTTATCTGGAAGACAATTTGATGTTTTGCTGGAGGCGTTGATTGATGGGGACGGAACGTACAACAGGCTGGGGGATGGTTGTGTGCTGTATGGCCGCTCAGAGTTCTTGTCGAGCGTTCAGGAGGTAGCCGTTCATCATGGATACCGCGCCCGCCTTGCAACAGACAACCGTGGGCACCAAAGATTGTGGCTTGTAAAACAGCCCAAAATAAGAATAGAGAAAAAGGATGTATTCCGTGAACAATACAACGGATGGGTGTGGTGCCTTCAAGTCCCGCTAACAAATTTCATGGTTCGTCGGAACGGGATAGCGTACTTTAGTGGAAACTGCGCTCGCTTCGAGACAAGATTGAGTGCTCAAGTGCCTGAATTCGAGGGTGTGCAGGGGTTTTTGCTTAGAGACCATCTCCCCCACTGGCACGATTCTTTGCGGATAGATATCAACGACGATTGTGTGATCATCCACGACTGGCACAACGGGATACATTCTGGATGGAATGACGTTCTGAAAGGTGGGTGCCACATAGTGACGGGGCATACACATGAACTTAGTGTTAAAGCTCACAAGGGGTTCAAAAACACCCATTACGGCGTAAAAACAGGTATGCTTGCCGATGAATGGCAAGATGAATTTAATTATCGGCAAGGAAAGCCCGGATTCAACTGGCAGTCGGGCTTTGTTGTTTTAACTTGGGTTAATGGTATGTTGTTATACCCAGAATTCGCTGCGGTGCGCGATAACGGGGTTTGTTACTTTCGAGGAGAAAAATATGCAGAACCCTGAGATAGAAATTGTATTTATGCCCGGATGTTTTAATGATTGGGATGGAACAGAAGAAGAATTACAGGAAATGTTGGCAGAAGTTCGTCAAATGGCGGCAGATGGGACTCTTTTTTTGAAAGCTGAACCAGTTTCTGAAGAAGAGATGAAGATAATCAACGATCGTATTGAAAGACGATCAATTCAATAGGAGCTAAAGATGAAGGCAATACTTGAATATGAAATTCCCGAAGAAGAGACAGAGTTCAACTTTGCAATTCACGCTATTCAGTTTGAATCATGGCTGGATGATATAAATGAAGTTCTCCGAAAAACAGAAAAATATGATCTGGAGGAGAATATGGCTATAGAGCAAATTAGATCCATTATTGATGAGTATTTGCTTTTGAGAGAAACTTTTTGAGCTCTTGGCTCATCATTGCTGTTGGCATAGCCTATGCATTAGTGGCGATTGAACAGATCACCAAAGGTAACATGTATATGGCTATCGTATATGCTGGCTATGCTTTCAGCAATGTTGGGCTTTATATGCTGACGAGGTAAACATGCTTGAGACTCTCCTTGGCGGTGTGTTCGGCGGTCTTCTCCGGCTGGCCCCGGAAGTGTTTAAATTGTTTGACCGCGCAAGCGAGCGCAAGCATGAGCTTGCATTACTTCAGGCCGAGATGGATTTTGCCCGAATCCGTGGCGAGATAGCCATGAGACAGGTAGAGGCATCCATGACGATGGCCGAGATGGGCGCTATTGGAGAAGCGTTCAAAGAACAAAGCCAAACAGCAAAGAATGCCGGCTGGTTTGTGTCAGCCATCTCTGCACTGGTTCGGCCGACCGTTACCTACGCTTTCCTTGGCTTGTACGCGGCGGTCAAGATTGCGGCGTTCATGATTGCTATTCAGCAAAACGGTGACTGGAAAGAGGTGCTGATCCAGATGTGGGGTAGCGACGATCTGGCGACTTTTAATCTTGTGATATCCTTCTGGTTTGTAGGGCGCGTATACGAACGTTCAAAGCAATGACCCCCCAAAAACCAATTTCATGCACTTACTGCGGCAAGATGTTTTTGCGAAAAAACGGCGGCAGAGAAAAACAATGTTGTTTGGAATGCAGGTTTTGGTCAAAAGTCAATAAACATGAAGATTGTTGGGAATGGGGCGCCTCGTTTTTCAAAGCAACTGGATACGGGCAATTTGCGCTAACGCCAACCAAACCGGAAACGGCTCACCGCATGGCTTGGTTGCTAACAAACGGGGAAATCCATGACAACCTTTTTGTGTTGCACAAGTGCGACAACAGAAAGTGCTGCAATCCGGCGCATTTATTTCTAGGTACCCCAAAAGACAACATGGTTGATATGGCTCAAAAAGGGCGGTATGTTGGCGCGTTGGGCGCCAAGCACAGCGAATCGTCAAAAATGTTGCGCTCTTTTGGCGTAAAAATGGCATGGACGCTTGCAAAAGCAGAGGGGTACAAACGGCCCCTATCAATACACTATGACCGCTTCCATAGATGAAGCGGTAGAGATTGCCGCATCTCTGTGCCGACGATTTGAGGGACTACGGCTCAAGCCCTACCTCTGCCCCGCCGGATACCCTACGATTGGCTACGGAACCGTATTCAAGCCCGACGGAACTCAGGTTAAATTAGACGATCCGCCAATCACCAAAGAAACAGCCGAGGAGTGGCTGATTTCTGAACTTAAGTCTAATTACTTAGCCGGCGTGCTAAAGGCATCTCCGAGCCTAATATCCAATCCTTGGGCACTAGGCGCAATAACAGATTTTGCCTACAATCTTGGGGTGGGGCGATACCGCAGCAGCACACTACGCCGCCGAGTCAACGAGAAAGATTGGGATGGCGCTATTGAGCAAATAATGCTCTGGACAAAAGCGGGCGGTAAAACACTCCCGGGTCTGGTAAAAAGGCGAAAGGCCGAAAGCCTGTTTTTGGGGGGCGCATGAGTTCGGCGGAAAAGACAAACCCGGGTAAGTGGAAGCGAATCGTTGCCTCGGTAAAAGCATCTGGAAAAGGCGGAAGCCCGGGACAGTGGAGCGCCCGTAAAGCGCAACTGGCTACGCAAAAATATAAAGCATCTGGCGGCGGTTACAAAGGCCCCAAAAAGTCAGATAATTCGCTCTCAAAATGGACAAAAGAAGATTGGGGAACCAAGTCTGGCAAGCCATCTACTCAGGGTCCAAAAGCTACTGGTGAGCGATATCTCCCCAAAGCGGCCCGAGAGAAGTTGACTCCAGCCGAATATGCGGCCACAACTCGCGCAAAGCGGGAAGGAACCCGGCAAGGCAAACAGTTTGTTCCTCAACCCGAGTCAATAAAGAAAAAGGTGTGGTGATATGACGGTTGCTGCGGTTATGACCTACGATTCGCTCGTAGAGAACATCCAGTCGTATCTGGAGCGTACTGATACTGCGACTCTGGACAAGATACCACTCTTTATCATGTTGGCGGAGCAGACTATTGCTTCGCAAATCAAGTTTCTTGGCAACCTGACCGTCAACACCAGCAACATGGTGACCGGTCAAAACATCATTGATAAGCCGGCCCGTTGGCACAAAACGGTGTCCATGAACATTACTGTGGACGGGAAACGCTATCCGGTGCTTCTGCGTAAGTACGAGTACCTGCGAGAGTATTGGCCTGACCCGGCCCAGACAAGCGTCCCAAAGTTCTACGCTGACTACGATTACACCCACTGGCTCATCGCTCCAACCCCGGCGGCGGCATATGCCTTTGAGGTGCTGTACTACGAGCGCATCCAACCTTTGGATAGCAGTAATCAAACCAACTGGTTCACGATCTACGCCCCGCAGGCGCTTCTATACGGGTCTTTGTTGCAGTCAATGTCTTTCTTGAAGAACGATGAGCGAGTTCCGCTGTGGCGGAGTATATATGACCAAGCCATGCAGACCTTGATTTCCGAGGACAAACTTCGGATGGCAGACCGTCAGGCAATTGCTTTGGACAGTTAAGGATAGACCATGAGTTACAACAGTCCCTTCACAGGCCAAGTGATCCAGCCGACCGACGTTTCGTTTCGGGCAATCACTCTTACTGCTAATACACAGTTAGAGTGGCCCATCAACGGTAACGCTACTGACGACTACGCTGCGCGGATCATGCAGGTATCCGCCTCTTCTGCTGGTCTGAGTCTATACATGCCCCCGGCGAATCAGACATCAGTAGGAAATGATGCCCTGATCCGAAACACTGGTGCGAATACATTTACGGTCAAGGATTACGATGGAACCAACACGATCATCACCATAGCTGCGGGTGAGACAAAGTACATCTACATCACGACTAACGCAAATGAACAAGGCACTTGGGGGAATATTGCTTTTGGTGCGGGAACTTCGTCGGCAGATGCGGCGACTTTGGCGGGTCTGGGCCTTACAGCGATCTCCTCGACGCTGAATCAGAGCCACCCCACAGCGTCTTTGATTGCTTCGTATACCTTTGCTGTTGCAGACCGCGCTCAAACGTACATCTGGACTGGTGGCACAACAACAGCCACCTTGCCACTTGCTGCTAGCACCGGAAATAACTGGTTCGTTCTGTTCAAGAACAACGGAACTGGCACGGTAACGATAAACACCACAAGTAGCCAACTGATTGATGGTGGCCTTACAAAGTCTTTTGCTCCCTCTGAGTCTGCATTCATTGTCTGTACGGGAACGGCATATGTCACCATTGGTTATGGTGTCAGCACAGAGTTTCAGTTCAACGTATTAACCAAGGCCGTGACAACGGGGTCGTATACCCTAACCGCAAGCGAAGCATCCAACACCATCCAGTTCTACACAGGAACGCTATCTGGCAACGTAACGGTTACCTATCCTCCGGTTGCGAATCTGTACGTCATCTCAAACCAAACCACGGCTGGCGGGTATACGCTGACGGTGACGACGGGCATCGGGGGAAGTGCAACTGCAACCATTCCTTCTTCGGGTCAGGCTACTTTAATTTGTGATGGAACTAACTTCTACAACGCAAATACTACTCAAGCGGGCGGTACGGCCTTGAGCATCATCAGCGGCTCTGCTGGATCTCCGTCTCTTAATTTCTCCTCCGAAATCAACACAGGTATTTATCGTCCCGGCGCTGGAAGGTTTGGCGTGTCGGTGTTGGGTAATTTGGTGTTGGATGTCACGGCAAGTGGGGTCTCTGTGACCGGAACTGGAATATTTTCTGGCGGAGTCTCTGGGGGGTCTTTTTAATGACTTCAAAAGTATTCGCTCTAGATACACAACCCGGAATTCAAAGGGATGGAACTATTTTTGATAAGGCTTTTTATGTTGATGGTCAGTGGGTACGTTTTCAGCGCGGACGCCCAAGAAAAATAGGTGGATTTAGAGAAATCAGTTGCGATGTTTCTGGAATATCAAGAGGCATCTACGTTAATTCGCAAAACGGTTTTAACCAAATCTTCAATGGTTATAACAATGGTTTGCAGACCTTGACAATCAACAATGACGGGGTAGGTGCTGGAGTTGTTGATTTTACCTTGTCCAACTTCACAAAAAGTGACCTGAATCTGTGGCAGTTTGATTCTTTCTTTGATGTTAGTGGATCAGGTAATCAATCTCTTTTGGCTCATCCGGGACAAAATCTACAAGAGATTGACAATGATCAGAATACTCCTGTTTTGATTGGTGATATAACCGGAACTACATTCAGTCAGGTGGGTGTTTTTACTGACACTATTACCACAACCAGCGGGGCTAATACGGTCACTGTTGCAGTGGCAAATCCACTTATTGCTGCCGGTCAAAGTATTAGTGGTACAGGGATTCCAGCTAGCACCACGGTAGTTTCTGTATCCACTACAACGATTACCATGAGCGCAAATGCATCTGCCTCTGGTGCGGTGACGGGTACATTCAACAACAATGTCTCTGTATCTGGCGGGGTTACTATTCTCCATCCGTATATTTTCGTATATGGAAATTACGGCCTGATCAGAAACGGAAGTGCAGGAAATGCAGAAGATTGGGTGTCTGCGGATGCAAATGAGGTAAACGTATCTAGCACGAAGATCGTTAAGGGGTTGCCCGTTCGAGGTGGCTCCAACGCTCCATCTGGGTTGTTCTGGAGCCTTGATAGCCTGATTCGAGTGTCGTTTGTTGGTGGGGTAGGAAGCCCCGCTCAGTATTGGCGATACGACATCATCTCATCTCAATCATCCATTCTGTCGTCTCAGTCTGTCATTGAGTACGACGGTATCTATTACTGGTGTGGGGTAGATCGCTTTCTTTTGTACAACGGGGTGGTCAAAGAGATTCCCAACCAGATGAACCAGAATTGGTTCTTTGACAACTTGAACTACGCTCAAAGACAAAAGGTCTGGGCGACCAAGGTTCCCCGTTTCGGTGAGATCTGGTGGTTCTACCCCCGTGGAGATTCAGAAGAGTGCAACGACTGCATTATCTATAACATCCGAGAGAACACTTGGTACGACGCAGGACAAGCAGACGGCGCTCGTAGGTCTGCCGGATACTTCTCTCAAGTTTTTCGCTTTCCCGTGAATGCATCAACTGACATTGATGCGGTTGGGGGGATTGCTGTAGTATCCATTACAAGTGCTGGATCTGGTTATACCAACGGGACTTATTCATATCGGACGCTCACTGGGGGATCGGGGACTGGCGCTACCGCAACCATAGTGGTAAGTGGGAACGTGGTAACCACGGTGACCATAAACGACAAGGGAAAGAATTATGTCATTGGAGATACTCTTACAGCATCACTTCCGGCTGGTTCTGGTTTTGAATTAACAATAACTGAGACAACCGATTTTGTGTGCATCTGGCAGCATGAAATAGGAACAGACAAGATTCAGAATACTCAGGCTCTAGCAATTCAAAGCTATTTTGAAACAAATGATCTTGGCTGGGTAACGGGTGGGCCGTCTCAGGTGTCTTCTGTTGGGGATAATCGTTGGCTACACATAGAAAGAGTCGAGCCAGACTTTATCCAATCAGGGGAAATGGAGCTATACGTTACAGGACGACCATATGCTCAGTCGGATGATTCAACAACCGGCCCCTATGTATTTGATCCAGATACAAATAAAATAGACATGCGTGAGCAAAGACGAGAGCTAAGGCTCAAATTCTTGTCAAATGTCTCTGGCGGGAACTACCAGTTGGGCAAGGTTATTCTCAACGACTACCGCACCTCTATCTTCTGTTGCACCGACCACCACTCCCACACCGACTGCTGCGCCGCTATCTTCTGCCGCTATTCGTGGTGGAGATGATGACTATCTTGATTACGAAGACACAGCGCCACTATTGTCCGCAGAAGAACTGCAAAGGTTGAATTTAAGTACTCCTACTAATATTGGGGTAACTAAAAGCACCACTGGAGCGCCTGTAAACATTTCTTCGCAAGTAGGCGGATTATCGCTGTTTCCAAATTATGTTGACTTAGAGGCGGGCCAGAAACTTGAGGGCTACACAAGCGCTCCAGTAGATTATGAAGGCTCGTCAATCAAAGCAACGGGGGATATGGATGGAAACCTAACTGGTTATGAAGGCATCAGACAGGTTAGGGTTGGTAATAACGATGGTATTGCGATTGACACTTACGACACAAGCGGAAACCTTGTAAGTTCAATAGTTGACCTAGATGTAGGAAATAAAGACACCCACGTAGTTACTACTTACGACGCCGCAGGTAACATAACAGATAAACGTGTATATCAAGACACAAGCAACTCAGTGTTGCGAGATGCGGCTTTATACGCTGCTAGTCTTGCTATTCCGGGAGCCGCGCCGTTTGTACAAGGTCTTAATGCAGTAAAAGCGCTTGAGCAGGGGAATATTCTCGGCGCAATTGCTTCCGGTGCGGGCGCTTTGGGTGGGGCGGGTTTTACAATCCCAACAGAGTTAACAGATACCCTTAAATACGTTAATGCGGCACAAGCACTTGCCAGCGGCGATCCATCGCAAATTTTGAGCGCCGCCGCCTCGCTGACTGGAAGCTCAGATTTAAAAGTAGCATCGGCGGCATTAAATGCCGTACAGGCTATTCAATCTGGCAACCCCACGGCAATGCTTGGGGCGGTTAAAAATCTTAGCAATATTGTTAATGCAGCAACGCAAACAACCAAAGCTGCTGATCCAAATGCTGAGATGACAATGTATTTGACAGGCATCAACGCGGGCATGTCAGAAGATGACGCGATGGCGTTTGCCAAATCAATGACCAGTCAGGCGGCAGGAACTACCGGTAATTTTGCTAGGGCAGATAGGGCAAATGATCTTGCGCGTGAAAGAGCGCTTGATTCTCTTGGATTAACAGGAGATTTTGCCCGGATGGATCGTGCCAATGAAACCATTAGACGAGTAGCAGGAGACGCTTTTGATGCAGTCTATCAGATGACTGGCGACTCTAATTTAGCGCTTGAAGAGGCATCCAAGGCGGCTGGCATAGCTCTATCTAAAGGAGTTCAAACTGGGGCTGTGACAGAGAGTACATTACTCCCAGAAAGCGACAAAGACGATTTTGCTTATCTTGGAGAAAGGGTAGATCGTCCAGTTATCGGAAATGATAAAGCCGCTACTCCAGAAGAAGCCGCCGATGCTGCAAGAAAGATAAATCCTGCTGCATCTGGTTTTAGTTGGAACGGAAAAGACTACACGCTTACGACTCTCACTGGAACTGGTGGTGAGCAAGTGCTGGCGCAGTTGAATGCTATTGACGGTATTGGTATCGTTACTGATACTAGAGCAGATCGACCCATCATTAAAAATGATGAAGCAAACACTCCCGAAGAAGCTGCGGCCCTAGCCCGCGTCCGTAACCCCGCCGCTTCCGGGTTTGTGTTCGGAGGCCAAGAGTACACCATGACGGTGCCCACCGGAGCGGGTGGTGAACAGACCCGCCGGCAATTGGTTGACATTGAAATTGCCAACGCTCCGACACGAGATGCAGCATTTGCTCTTGCCAGAAAAGAGTATGGCCCAAATCATGTTTTTGAGTGGCGAGGAAACAAATTTGTTACGGCCACCTTTGCCGAGCGCCCCGACTTGGCCGGAACCAATGTAGTGCCCGGAGCTACATCAACAACAGCAGGCGCTGGGCGTGGCAGCGGTTACACGGGCTTTGATGCCACCGCCGCCGCTACTGCACTTGGCAATAATCAAGCCGCTGCAACAGCCCAGACAACACAAGCGTCCCCGGTGGTTGAATCTACGGGTATTTGGGGGACGGTCGGGAAGTTCTTGCAGGACACCATGCAGATGAGTTCTGCGGCTGCTAATGATTATCTGAGGAACAATCCTGATAGCCCCTTCACACAGAGCGTAAGTACCGCGCTTGAAGCGGCCGGAAATCTGCAAAAAGACGCGGTTGGCGGGATGGCCTTATTGTTAGATAACAAGCCACTTGCTGATGCCATGATTACGACTGGCAACAGCAATGTCCTAAAGGGCCAATCTATAGGCACCGGCCCGCAAGACACGCAGAATTGGCAAACAACGCAGGCTCTTGTGGATGCCGCATCCGGTATTGAAAAACTAGGCGTGGTAGCGGGTCGCATATTAGATGGTACTAGCGGCCTCGGGCGTCAGGTGATAGTCGAATTGCGTCAGGAATTGCCTGCGCTGTTCTTAGGTGGTGGTACGGCGCGAGGCATTATTGCTGCAAGTGGTGTAATTGATACCACCGAAACAGGTGGTGGAGAGGCGATCAACGCTTACGACGATGCTGTCAAGGCTGGAAAAACGCACACGCAAGCCTTGGAAGATGCAAGAGTAGCTGGTGTGGTGGCCGGAGGCACCGAAGCAGTCATTCAAGCTACTCTCGGGAAATTGGCTGATCTTAGCTTAGGTAAATTTGATGACATCATTAGAAAGGGCGTGTCCGCAGACACTACTAGAGTAGTCGGAAGGACTGGTTCTGAAGGGGTCGTTGAGACTGTACAGGAGGGTGGATCTTCGGCGGCTGTGGATCTTGCCTTGACCGGTTCTGTTGATGTAAATAAGGCTTTGACTCAGGGCGTGCTCGGTGGCGTAGTTGGGGGCGGCACGCAGACTGCTACGGCTCCAGTTATTGTTGCGGAGGGTCATCCTGCTACCACCGCTGGAACAGACGCATCTACCGCAGGGGGCACGACAACCGCTCCTACCGTAGGAGGCACGACAACTGCGCCCGCCGGAACAACCACTACCGGGGTTACTGAAACAACCGCCCCTGCTGGAACGGTCGAAACAATTTCTCAGACAGATAGTGCTGTAGATGCAGCGAACAACGTCATACTCAACACAAACCAGACGGTGACTGATGCGTTGAGTTCCGGCGCGGATGTAAGCACTACGGTCTCGGATGCTATAAGTAATGCTACGTCACTCGGTGCAGACGCAAATAGCGTGGTCAGCAACGTCGTTGCTACTTCACTCGGCGCTGGCGCAGATTTAGATCAAGTTGTTTCCAGCGCTGTTAATGTTTCCTCTAATGTTTCTACTGGAGCCGACTTAAACCTCACCCTTGGGAACATCGTAGCATCCGCCGTCAATTCGGGCGCTGATATTACTTCCGTGGTGAATGCTGTTAGCAACGCAGCCGCCGCCGCAGGACAAAATGTGTCAGTAGACCAGATCGGTAACGTAGTTACCATAGACAATAACAGGGATGGTACTAGAACTGTTATTTATACTGACAGCAATACTGTTTCTTCCGTCAATGATCTTACCGGAACGAGAACCGAGATTAGTACGGATGCAGCTACAAATACACAGACTACCGCTGTCTCGGACGCTAATACAAATACCACGACAGTGGTGAATAACAATACCGGAGCAACCACTCAAACTGTGGTGGATAACAACACTGGCACCACTACCGAAACAAAGACAGACCCTGCCGCCGGTACTTCTACTACAACAAATGTAGACAATAATACTGGTGTTACCACTCAAACTACTGTAAATAATAATACTGGGGTTACTACTGAAACAGTAGCAAATAACAATACAGGAGTTACTACTCAAACCACTGTAGATAATAATACTGAGGTTACTACTGAAACTGTAGTAGACAGTAATACAAACGTAACCACTGAAACTAAAACAGATAGTACCAATAACACTACCACTGAAACTGTAGTAGATAACAATACAGGAGTTACCACCCAAACTACTGTAGATAATAATACTGGTTCAACTACTGAAACGAAAGTAGATAACAATACAGGAGTTACTACTCAAACTACTGTAGATAATAATACTGGAGTTACTACTGAAACAGTGGTAGACAGTAATAGCAACATCACAACTGAAACCAAAACAGATAGTAATACAAATACATCTGTTGTTGTTGTTACTGACTTAAATACCAATACTCAAGTTACAACTGTTGTTGATACAGATTCGGGAATCATTACCTCACAAAATATAGACGTTGCCCCCCCAGAGTGGGAACCGCCCGTAATTGAGCCGCCCGTAATTGAGCCTCCCGTAGTTGAACCTCCTGTAATTGAGCCGCCAGTTGTTGTTGACCCGCCCGTAATTGAGAATCCTGTAATTGAACCACCAGTAGTTGAGCCACCAGTAGTTGAGCCACCTGTTGTTGAGCCTCCTGTTGTTGAACCACCTGTAGTTAAGCCTCCTGTAGTTAAGCCTCCTGTAGTTAAGCCTCCTGTTGTTGAACCGCCACCTCCATCGCCCAAGATGCTTTTGGCGGGCGCTCCGGCCTTGGGTGTTTTTGGGCCTGATATTGGTAGACTTGCGCCTACATTTTTGAAATCTTGGGAAACTCAAAAACGTATAGATCCTTTGGCTCAATTTGAGAAAGAACGAAGAGAGGCGGAAATGATTCAACAAATTGACCCGCGATTGCTTATGATGCTCCAGCAAAGATCACAAGAATCAGAAGAAAGGCCATACTACGCATACGGACAAGAAGAATCAATTGATGATATCTTGGGAAATAAAGAAGAAGAGGATGTAGAACTTAAGACTGGTGGATACGTTGCCCCGCTAAATAAATCTATGCCCCTTATGTCCAAGGCAGGGGGCGCTCTGAGTCACTACCGAGAGGACTTCAGGCACGGAAAACATGTTGCCGGAAAAGGTGACGGGCAGTCTGACGACATCCCTGCGTGGCTTGCGGATTCTGAATTCGTTTTGCCCGCTGATGTCGTCGCGGCACTCGGAAATGGTTCCACCAAGGCGGGAACCAATAAACTTTATGAAATGATGTACGCAATTAGAGAGCGCGCCAGATCAACTGGCCCCAAGGATTTGCCGCCACCTGCTTTGAAATCTCCGCTGGATTACTTAAAATCGGTAAAAAGGAGCGCCAAATGAGCCTATTTGAAGGGTCTGCCCCGCCGAATATAGAGACGACCAGAACCACGGCGGCGACTGCTCCGCAGTATTTGACCGACTATTTGACCGATCTTGCAAAAGCTGGTCAAACTCAACTGGGTCAGCCCGCGGGCAGTTTGGTTGCTGGCCTCCCGCAAAACCTGCAAGACCTGTACTCCAGCGCTCAAGGAACGCTGGCTAGGTATCAGTCTCCTCTGACCCAAGCCGCTACTTCTGCTCAGGCGGGGGCTGCGCCGATCACTAGTGCAGACATTTCTCAGTTCTATGATCCGTATCAGCAGAATGTCATCGATGAACTTTCGCGCCAAAGTTCGCTAAATGTTCAGAGGAACCTCCTACCCCAACTAAAGGCGCAATTTGCCGGCTCAGGAGGATTTGGAAGTCAACGATACGCAGGAGCGACAGGACAAGCTCTGGCAGACGTACAGGCCAACCTGCTTGGGAAACAGGCCGAGCTGATGTCTGGCGGCTATAAAAGCGCCCTAGACGCTGCTCTAAGACAGAAAGCACTACAAACCCAAGGCGCTCAGGCACTACAAGGAATCGGATCTGCTGAAGCACAAGCAGCCCCCACGGCGATCAAGTCTCTCGGAGATTTGGGCGCACAACAACTTGCCTACGAACAAAGCAAGATTGAAGCACCGCTAACCCGGGCGCAGAACGTCGCTCAGATTATGAGGGGGTACACCTACCCAACAACCACAACAGAGACGTACAAAGGCCCAGCAAACGTATACGGCCCATCCCCGCTGTCTCAGATCGCTGGCTTGGGTTCGCTGTTGGGTAGTGGATTTAACTCACCTAGCGGATGGGGTAACCAACTGCTTGGCGGATTTAAGGATTTTCTGGGTGGACTTGGTGGAATTTCTCCCAACTTGGGGTTGGGTGGAATCAACCCGGTTTCAGGTGAATACATAGGATCTTTGGAGTTTGCTAAAGGCGGTGCCGTCAAAAAATATTGAGGCAAATCATGGCAATAAACTCAGCTTTTAGTTATATTGACCCTCAAGGTGATGTTCCGCTTGAGCGGCGCATGTTGCTCGTAGTGGGTCAGCATCGCGGAAAATCCGCTGATCCCCCGCGCGGCCAACGTGTTCACCGGACCCGCGCTGATCGCATTCACCCGGATTTTTTTCGGACCCAGATCGTAGGCCAGATACCGCACGCTCGCTTCCAACGCCGCCTTGGCCACACCCATCACGTTGTAATGCGGCACCACTTTTTCGGCTCCGTAATAACTCATCGTCACCACGCTCCCGCCCCCGCTCATTAAGCCGGACGCCGCCCGCGTCACCGCCACCAATGAATAAGCGCTGATGTCGTGCGCCACCCGGAAGGCTTCCCGCGAGGTGTCGAGAAAGCTTCCCTCCAACGCTTCCTTGGGCGCAAAGGCCACGCTGTGCAGGACCAGATCCACCCGCGACGTCTTGCCTTTCACAAAATCAAAAAACTTTGCGATGTCCTCGTCCCGACTCACGTCACAAGGCGCCACCGGCGTCTCCGCCCCGAAGGTCGCCGCCAACTCCTCCACGTTTTCCTTCAACCTCTCCCCCTGGTAATTGAAAATCAGCTTTGCCCCCGCCTGCGCCCACGCCTGGGCAATCCCCCAGGCGATGCTCCGTTTGTTGGCGACCCCAAACACGACCCCGACTTTTCCTTCCAAAGGTTTGCTCATCGCCCTCCAAAGTGCCCTCTTCGTCCCCCCAATGTCACGCCCAGAGTGCGCCAAAAAATAATTCCTAAATCATTCCCATGAAGGAGTTTATGATAATTAAGGGGGCCGGAAAATAAATTATAAACCTCTGCCCCTCAATGCCTTAAAAATATTGCTATCTTTCTTGTCGCTGCCGCTTCCTTGACGACCACCAATGCATTCTTAGCATAACCATATGCCACAGGTCGTTGATTTGACCCAGGCGGTGGCCAAGAAAACCTTCCACAAGAAGACCCCGTTCCGCCTCGGTTTGTTTGGAACCCTCGTGGTTTCCAACATGCTCTGGCTGGTCCTTTTTGCCGTGGCGGTCTTCTCCCTCATCGGCGTCACCCGCTTTTCCGCCGCTCTTTCCAAAAGCTACTTGGAGGAAAAATGGGAGGCCCTGCAGGATCGCCTCGCCCAGCGCCGGGAACTGGAGGAGCGGGATCTTCAAATCGCCCGCCTCATCGCCTCCCAAAACTCCGCCACCACCGACGTTCTCGGCCTTGCCACCCGCATCTCCAAAATCCTTGAATCCGCCAACGGCCGCCAGCGCCGCTTCCTCGAGGCTGCCATTCCCGAAGCCATGATGATCCAGACCACCACCCAGATCCCCGCCTCCACCACCAACGGCTTCACCTTCTCCTTCCCCACCGTCACCAATGTGACCTACCAGCCCGTTGCCCTCACCAATCTATCTTCCACCAACTGGTCCAATGTCGGCCCAAGCATCCCCGGAGACGGCAACGTTAAATCCGCCACCGACACCTCCGCCACCAACTCCACCCGCAAGTTCTACAAAATCAACCTCTCCGTCCCATGAACTGTTCATCAAAATTCCCCAGGCAAATCGCCCTCAGCTGTGCTTATGTATCCTATTCCATGAAAAGCGTATCGGCCGGACTCTTGCTTCTCCTGGCGGCTTCCGCCCAAGCCCAGTTGGGGAATGTCTGGCACGTTCCAGCCGAAGCCCGTCCGAGTTTGGCCTATCCATCCACCATGCGGGATGCCCTCTATCCGGGCCCCAGCGCCAGTGTCACTTTCTATCAGGGCGTCTACAAAGCCACCGGCGGCAACAACCAGACCGGCGGGACTTTCTATTACCGGGTCGCCGGAGGAGCCTGGCAAACGGCGGCCCTCAACTGGCACGCCAACGAAACCGCCGACGGCAGCGGCAACATTCCATATAATGCAACCACAACCCAAGTCCTAAATGCAGTTTCTGGAATTGCTGGAAATGTTGTTGTCACAACCTTTGGGATAGAATCAAACGCTTGGCTAATACAGGCCGCCACA
>OGWC01000011.1_pt1 | contig 19361 bp, 32 predicted proteins | sample 1575941 | NCBI WGS metagenome assembly OGWC01 (sample SAMN07581552, study PRJEB24739) | freshwater metagenome | place: Singapore | collected 2015-04
ATCAAGGGTATAAAGTTGTAATTTGGCCTCAAACAATTAACGAAAAAGATATTAACGACATGGTGCTTGCAGGATTAGACGTAGGGAATATAGTTGAAAAAAACACGTTTCAGGGTCTTACGGCAAAAGCAAAATTTATGGCATGGAAGAGGTGTTAAATGAGTAATGAAGAAGCAAAAAATCAACACTCCAAGCGCATACAGCAAAAATATAATTATATAAAAAAACAGGTTAGAATAGCAAAATCTCAGGGTATTGAAGTTAAGCTCGGTGAAGAGCACCGATTACAAGACCATGCTGTAGTTAACTGCGGGATACCTGGTTGTATCTTGTGTGCAAATCCTCGCAGGGTGTGGCGTAAAAAAACAATCAAAGAAAAATCTTTTGAACAAACTAGTAAATGGATAAGCGATGGTGAGTGAATATTTACAGCTAGAAACCTATAAATACGAAAATGTGGATCTTTAACTTTTTTCCAACCTGGGTTTCTTATGTAATTGCTGGTGGGGGTCTTGTAGGATTTGTGCTGTCAATCATAATGGGGCTCTTATCTCGCTGGATACCTAAACTTATTCCTGCCAAAATAATCTTACAATTACTATCCATTGCTGCAATGATTTTGGGTGTCTATCTTATTGGAGGTACCATCAACGAAGAAAAATGGGAGGCAAGAGTAAAAGAAATGGAAACTAGAGCTGTAATAGCCGAACAAAAAGCTATTCTTGTTAATACTAAGATTCAATATAAGTTTATTGATAGGATTAAGGTAGTCAAAGAAAAACAAGTTGTAGTTGAAGAAAAAATAAAAGAAGTGGAAAAAATATTAGATGCTAAGTGCGAGGTTCCTAAAGAAGCAGTAGATATTCTTAATCAAGCAGCAAAAAGTTTAGTATCTATTGAAAAATCAAACGAACCTGTACCTCTCTTCTTAACTCCTTCAAAAGATAAAAATTAATATGAAATTTTTAAGTCTCATTGTATTAACATTGGTGTTGGCAGGGTGTGCAAATACAGCGCCTGTTAAACCAAAATTCCCTGACACTGCAGCCGAATTAATGGTAGGGTGTCCGGAGCTAAAAGAAACCCCGGCCGGTACAACAAAGCTAAGTGAGGTGGTAGTCATTATTACACAAAACTACAAGGAGTATCATATTTGCAGATCTAAGGTCGACTCCTGGATAGAGTGGTATGGACAACAAAGAAAAATTTACGAAGATATTAAGTAACTATTAGAAGAGCATATGACCCAAGAACAACAAATTACTATGGATTTGTCCCGAGATTCTTTATTTGATGATCTGGGAATAAAGCGATTAAAAGAATCTTATATGAGAGAGGATGAGCAGTCCCCTCAAGAGAGACTAGCATACGTTTCAACCACATTTGGTACTAATTTTGAACACGCCCAGAGACTGTACGAGTACAGCAGTAAACATTGGCTTTCCTACAGTACCCCTATTCTTTCCTTTGGCCGTAGTACCAGAGGCCTTCCAATAAGTTGTTTTTTGCCCCATCTTGATGACTCTGCAGAAGGACTAGTAAGTACTTTATCGGAAGTAAACTGGCTATCAATGCTTGGTGGGGGAATTGGTATAGGAATTGGTATTCGTTCGGCTGATGATAAGTCCGTCGGGGTCATGCCTCATTTGCGTACCTATGATACCAGTTCCCTGGCCTACCGGCAGGGCCGTACCCGGCGCGGATCTTACGCCGCCTATCTAGATATATCTCACCCGGATATTCTTATTTTTCTTGAAATGAGGAAGCCAACAGGCGATCAAAATATGCGTTGCCTTAATCTACATCATGGCGTTAATATTCCAGATTCTTTCATGCAAATAATCGAGCGTTGTATGGTAGATAAGGATGCAGATGATTCTTGGGAGTTAAAGGATCCACATAGTGGTGAGATTAGAGAGGTAGTTTCTGCTAAAGATTTATGGCAGCGCATCTTAGATATTAGAATGCAGACCGGGGAACCATACTTACATTTTATATCAACAAGTAATAAAAATTTACCGGAATTTCAAAAAAAACTTGGATTGTCAATCAAACAAAGTAATTTGTGTTCTGAGATAACACTTGCGACCGACAAAGAGCGCACGGCTGTTTGCTGTTTATCATCCGTTAATTTGGAGTATTTTGATGACTGGAAAGATAATAAACTTTTTTTGCGGGACGTTGCGGAGATGCTTGATAACGTACTTCAGCACTTTATCGATAATGCTCCTGATTCTATCTCTCGAGCCAGGTATTCCGCTGAGCGTGAGCGTTCTATTGGGGTGGGTGCTCTTGGCTTTCATGCCTATTTGCAACGGCATAATACACCTTTTGAGTCAGTCATGGCCAAATCCCGAAACATACAAATCTTCAAACACATTAGAGAAAAACTAGATGAAGCAAATATTGAACTTGGAACAGCTCGCGGCGAGGCTCCTGATGCTGGGGGCACTGGGTTTAGGTTCAGCCATGTCATGGCTGTTGCTCCCAATGCTTCATCTTCAATTATCATGGGCAATACCTCTCCTTCTATTGAACCTTATCGTGCTAACGCTTATCGTCAGGATACTCTATCTGGCGCTTATCTTAATAAAAATAAGTACCTAGACAAAATTATTAAAGAAAAATGTGAGGCTGATTCAAAATTAAACTATAATGAAATCTGGTCGAGTATTATTGCTAACGATGGTTCGGTGCAACACCTGGACATACTTAATGACTGGCAAAAAGATGTTTTTAAAACATCTATGGAGATTGATCAAAGATGGTTAATAGAGCATGCAGCCGATCGTCAAAAATATATTGATCAGGCGCAGTCTCTTAACCTCTTTTTCAGACCAGATGTAGATGTTAGATACCTCCATGCCACTCATTTTATGGCTTGGAAACAAGGATTAAAAACTCTTTATTATTGTCGTTCAGAAAAAATCGGTAAGGCAGATAAAGTTGCTAGAAAAATAGAGAGAGAAGTTATAAAGGAGCTAGATATGAAAGCAATTATAGAAGGCGATACTTGTTTAGCATGTGAGGGCTAAATGTTAAAGAAAACATCATTTCAAATTACCGACGAGCGCAATAGCTTTAAGCCCTTCAACTACCCATGGGCTTACTTAGCCTGGTTGAAGCATGAACAAAGTCATTGGTTATTCTCAGAAGTTCCTATGCTGGAAGATGTAAAAGACTGGAAGAAAAAATTAACCGATAGTGAGAAAAACTTTCTAACACATATTTTTAGATTCTTCACTCAGGGGGATATTGATGTGGCCGGTGGTTATGTAAGAAATTACCTACCATATTTTGCGCAACCGGAAGTTAGAATGATGCTGCTGGGATTTGCCGCCAGAGAAGCACTTCATATTGCCGCCTACTCTCACCTTATAGAAACCCTAGGCCTTCCGGAAACCACCTACAATGAATTTCTTGAATATGCCGAAATGAAAGAAAAACATGACTATGTCATGAATCTTTCTCTTACAAATGGTACAAAGCAAAACACCGCAAAACATATAGCAGTTTTTTCTGCTTTCACAGAAGGTATGCAGCTGTTTAGTTCTTTTATCATGCTTCTTAATTTTCCCAGACACGGCAAGATGAAAGGAATGGGGCAGATAGTGACCTGGTCGATAGTGGACGAGACTCAACATTGTGAAGGTATGATAAAGTTATTTCGTACATATATACAAGAAAATCCTGAAATCTGGAATGATGAGCTAAAGAGTCAACTTTATACAATAGCTGAAAAAATGGTAATGTTAGAAGATCGGTTTATTGACCTAGCATTTGGCATGGGTCCTCTGACAAATCTTAACGCCGGGGATGTTAAGCAATATATACGATATATAACCGATCGCCGACTTATTAGCCTTGGTTTAAAAGGAATTATGAAGGTAAAAAAGAATCCTCTTCTGTGGGTGGAGGAAATGATTAATGCACCCACTCATACTAACTTTTTTGAAAACCGCGCAACAGATTATGCCAAAGGCGCACTATCCGGTAATTGGGGGGACGTATGGGGCAAGGCAGCTTAGAAGAAGAACAAAAAAGGCTTGATGCTGAGCTAGAGATTAAAACGATATCAACTGATTACTCTAGGGAAAGATATGATATTTGTAAGCAATGTACACACTTTAAAAATACAATTAAAGTTTGTAGTATTTGTTATTGCTTTATGCCAGGTAAGACGTTAATAAAGAGTACGTCCTGCCCTATAGGAAAATGGTAATGAAACAAAAATATATTGAAGCTCACATGAGAGTAGCAGAAATTTATGCAAGCCTCTCTACTGCCACACGTTTAAAAGTGGGCGCAATTGTAGTAAAAGACAATAGAGTAATAAGCATTGGCTACAATGGCATGCCTTCGGGTTGGACAAATGAGTGTGAGGATGAAAATTTTGTAACTAAGCCAGAAGTGCTTCATGCTGAAACCAACGCTATAGCAAAACTTGCTAGATCTAACGAATCTGGCCTAGATGCAGCAATGTTTATTACACATTCACCATGTCTGGAATGTGCTAAACTTATTTACCAAACAGGCATAAGTAGTGTCTATTATAGAAATTCATACCGCACCAATGATGGAATATTATTTCTTAAGAAAAGTAACATTGAGGTAAAACAAATATGAAAATTGGTTTTACATGCTCCACATTCGATCTCTTTCATGCCGGTCACATCATGATGCTTAAAGAAGCCAAGCAGCAGTGTGACTACCTAATAGTTGGGTTACAAACCGACCCATCCATCGATAGAGATTGGAAGAACAAACCAGTACAAACTCTGTTCGAGCGATATGTACAGCTTCAGGCCTGCCGCTATGTTGATGAGATAGTTCCCTATTCGACTGAAGGTGAATTATTAGATATTCTGGTTTCATACCCTATAGATGTAAGGATTATAGGTGAGGAGTATAGGAATAAGCAGTTTACTGGTTTTGATCTCCCTATTACAGTATATTTTAATTCTAGAAAGCATAGTTTTTCAACAACAGAGCTGCGCAAGAGAGTAGCTAATTCAGAATTTCTAAAGTACCAGAGAGTTACTAAAGCAGCAACAACATCGGAGTTATTTAAAGAAAATGCAGAAACAGTATCAATGTGATAGTTGTGAAGCTGAATTTAAAGTAAGACACTCCTTAGACGAAACATACTACGAGGTAATGTTCTGTCCATTTTGCGGTGGAGATATAACCGACGAAGAGGAAGACGATACCGACGATTATGAGTGAGTGGATTTATAATGGTACATTTTTTAATGAGGATATAACATCATATGCAGGCTTTGTGTACATTATTACAAACAAAATTAATGGTAGAAAATACATTGGTAAAAAGTTTTTCTGGGCAACCAAAAGAAAACAGGTCAACAAAAAGCGAAAATCATACAAAGTTGAATCTGATTGGCGAGAATACTGGTCTTCATCAGATGAGGTTAAAGCAGAAGTGCAGGCTATTGGAACCGAAAATTTTACCAGAGAAATAATACACTTATGTTCCAACAAAGGTACTACTAATTATCTAGAGGCAAAAGAACAGTTTGTGCAGGGGGTTTTAGAAAATAAAGAGTTATGGTATAATTCTTGGATATCTGTTAAGGTACACCGCTCACACATAAAGAAATGAAATTGTTTCCAATTACACTACTTACAGCGGTCTTCCTCTCAACAGTTGCAGAATATTTCTCTATAATGGGGCTAATATCATTATTTGCAGCTGCACCTATACCCGTCGCCATCATGGGAATATCATTAGGGGTTGCTAAACTTGTTGCAGCTTCCTGGGTGTTTCGAAACTGGTCAGTAGCTCCAAGTGTACTTAAATATTACCTTGTGGTAGCTGTCTTAATATTATCGTTTATAACCTCAATGGGTATTTTTGGATATCTTTCGAAAGCACACAGTGACCAAAACTTAATAAGCGGCGATACACTGGCTAAACTATCTCTTTATGATGAAAAAATAAAGGTAGCTAAAGAAAATATAGAAACCAAACGAAAGACACTCAATCAACTAGATGAAACAGTAAGTCAGGTTATGTCACGCAGTACCACAGAATTTGGTGCCGAAAGAGCATATGCTATTCGTAAGAGTCAGGCAGCTGAACGCGCTCGAATATTAAAAGAAATTGATCTAGATCAAAAAACAATATCCAAGCTAAATGATGAAAGAGCGCCAATAGCGGCTGAAATTCGCAATATAGAAGCCGAGTTAGGCCCCATGAAGTATATTGCAGCGCTAATATATGGTGATAATCCGGATACTAATTTAATAGAAAGAGCTATTAGGTGGGTAATTTTAATAATTGTTTTTGTATTTGATCCACTGGCAATATTACTTCTTATTGCTGCAAACATATCCATAAAACAAAACAGAGGGGAAATAATTACACCGGTAAGTGCCCCGGAGGGTGATTTTACTAATTTTTTTGATACTACACCTAATAAACAATCAGAAAAAGAAACTTCGAAACCTGCTGAAGAAGAACGTAACTGGTCACCTGAAATGTACGAAAGAGCAAGTAACTTTCTACACCCGTACCGTAAATCATAGCTTGATCTTTCCCGAGTTTCATACTATAATAACGATCAACTACTAGTTTCCATATGAAAAAGTTTGAACCTACTGTAAGTACGGAAAGATACGTTACCGATCTTTCACTTGCCTTTAACTGGTATAATCAAAATAAAGATAAGAAAGACGCTAGATCTTATCTTAAAGATTATATAAAGAAAAACTTTACAGAGTATGAAGTTGTTATTTTTGATAAGTTACCCGATAATAAAATAGTTAATACCTATGCCTGGGTAACTCGAATGATTCATAATGGGGTGATATCTCTAAAAGATAAAGACCATAAAAACCTGGACAATTATCTTCAGTGTATATTGAATACTTCGGAACTAACACCAATAATTTTACCAGAAGAAGTAGATAAGCCTAATAGACCTTCTGTTAGAGATTCTACCAGAGAAAAAGCTTTAGAATATATTGGTGAATTGGAAGGTGCTCTGGATAATTTTCTGCTAAATGGTGATGAGTTAAATCTTTATATTGATTTAAAGACCAGATCAATACCCCAGCCATACTGCACTTTTATCGATTCCTGGATTAAAAATAAAGCCGGTCAATTTATTTCGGTTTATGAATCTGAAGATCCCGATATTAAGGAAGCTTACAGCAATCTAGGTAAACGCAAACTTACTCAGATTATTAAACTAATTAGTACTTGGCTTGAAGATTTAAATCGTTATTCTCAATTTAAAAAAGCCAATCGTAAACCCAGAGTTAAAAAAGCTAAACCCGCCGGTGTTCAGGTTGCAAAACTTAAATATAAGCGGGAAGACTCAGTCTATAATATTAGATCAGTTTCCTCGGCTGAGATTGTAGGCGCCGAACAAGTTTGGATTTTTAATACAAAATATAAAAGACTATCAGTTTATCGTTCGGACTCGTCAGCTGGTATTCAGGTAAAAAATTCTACTCTACAAAATTATCAACCGGATAATTGCGAGCAAAAGACAATTCGTAATCCCAAGGATATACTTCAAAAAGTAATTTCTGGGGGTAAGGTATCTTTAAGGCGCCTGATGGGGGAAATTACTGCAAAAGAAACGCCTGTTACTGGCAGAATAAATGAGGATTGTATAATTCTAAGGATTATTAAATAAATATTGTTTTTAGTAATTAATCTATAATTAAAAAATTGTAAAGTAGGAGAACTTTAATGGATTTGTTATTTCCTGAAATACTAGATATTTTCGAAAAAGCTAAAACACGCGCCGATAAGGTACTAGTTCTAAAAAAACATGATGTGCCTGCTCTAAGAGGCGTGCTTAGAATAAACTTTGATAAGAATATTAAAATGGATTTACCAGAAGGTGAACCACCGTTTCGAAAAGAGTTGGACCGGCCGGCAGGTTATCAAGAAACAAATCTGGTCCGAGAATATAGGCGCTTTTATATCTGGCTTGATCCTAAACAAAATCTACCTAGAATTCGTAAAGAAAAACTTTTTATTGAAATGCTCGAGGGCCTGCATCATTCTGAAGCACAACTATTATGTATGGCAAAGGACAGGCAGCTGCAAACTAAATGGAAATCTCTGAAAGAAGATATAGTAAGAGAGGCTTATCCAAATCTTTTACCTCCTATTGAAGAGGTAAAAAAGGAAGCAAAAGTCCCTTTACAGTAAAGGTGCTTTGGCGAAAGCTTTTTACCAAAAAAACTCCCTGGCTAATAGGCAAAGCACCGACAAGTAACTCCTAATTTGATTTTTTTGGCTGTTTATAATATAATATATTATAGGAGTAAAATATGACTATTATCTATACTAATTCGAAATCTAAAGTAAAATCTAAGCAGAAATCTAAGGCCGAGCGAGATGCATACGCCGCCTGGTGCTTGAAATATGGAATAGACCCTGAAGGTAAAAAACGTAAAAAGAAGCCGGTGGTGGTTATAGGTAGCCCGGTAGTGGTTAGTGGTAATATTCCTAGAGAGACTATATACTATCCCTCTCTTAATTCTTCGGGTGGGAGTACTGCTCCTATTGAGAAAAAAGTTTATACTGGGAATAAAGTAGTTGGTATTGCTGCTATGCATAAGTCTAATCTGGTTCCTATTTTTACTGATGACGCCGCTAAAGACGTTGCATCTATGAGACGATAAAATGAAAATATATCTATGTTCAGATGTCCACATTGAATTTGGACCTTTGGAAGTTCATAATAATGATAATGCTGATGTCTTGATTCTTTCGGGAGATATTGTTGTAGCTTCGGCCTTAAAAGGCTGGGATAATTTTGGCATTAAAGGTATTATTGAGCCCTCTAAGAGTGCTCAAAATTTTATGAATTTCTTTCATCAGTGTTCTACAAAGTTTAAAGACGTAATTTACGTTATGGGTAACCATGAGCATTATAATGGAGATTTTGCAACTTCAGCTAGTATCTTGCGTTCGGTTCTTAAAGAGTATCCTAACATTTATCTGTTAGATAAAGAGTCAAAAACTATTGGCGACATTATCTTTGTTGGTGGTACTCTTTGGACAGATATGAATAAAGAAAATCCAGATACCCTCTACCATATTCGCCGTATGATGAACGATTTTCGGATTATACAAAATGGGGAACTACCATTCACACCTGAAAATACTGTTGAAGATCATAAAGAGATGCTAAAATACATCGACGGTGTAACAAAAGACATAACTAAAAAATATGTTGTTGTGGGGCATCATGCACCCTGTAAGCTAAGCACCAAACCGAAATATGCTGATCAACATCTTGTAAATGGTGCATATAGCAGTGATCTAACTGAGTTTATTTTAGATCGCCCTCAGATTAAAATGTGGACTCATGGTCATACACATGATGCTTTTGATTATATGATTGGTCAGACTCGTATTGTTTGTAACCCGCGCGGTTATATTGGTCATGAAAAACGAGCCTATGAATTTGATTTTTTACTATTGGAGGTTTAAATGAGTTTACCGCAAGACCCCGCCATTCGAAAGGCAATTAAGAAATGTTTGGAAGAATTGTCAGGTTCAATGACAAGGATAGATGCCGAGCGATCACTGATTAAAGAAACTATTAACCATATTTGTGAAGAATATAAACTAAGCAAAAAAACGTTTAGACGTCTGGCAAAGACCTATCATCGTCAAAATTTTTCTATTGAAGTTGCCGAACATGAAGAATTTGAAACTATGTATGAGCAGCTTACAAATGAAACTACCTTAGACATTAAGAGTGCCGAGTATGGAAATCTATAATCTTGAATATAGAATTCTGGATAAACTTAATCGAACAAAAAGTACCGTACATGTAGGTGTGTTTTCAAATTCGGAAGCGGTTGAAGCAGCTAAACAAATCATATATGAAAAAAATACTGAACAAAAAATAGCATTTGACATTTATATAATTGAAAAGCCGTTTTATACAGTATCTTAATTTGATGAATATTTTTTATCTAAGCAGAGACCCAGAAGACTGTGCAAAACAACATGTAGATAAGCATGTGGTTAAGATGATATTGGAATACGGGCAACTAATGTCGACAGCACATAGGGTTCTGGATGGAGAGCTTTATTACGGAAAAACAAAAAATAATAGAAGTATCAGGCGCTGGAAACTTTCAGATGAAAGAGAAAATATTATTTGGAAAGCCTCACACATTAATCATCCTTCTGGGCTCTGGCTTAGATCTTCTTCCTCACATTACACATGGTTATATGAACTGTGGTTAAGGTTGCTGGAAGAATATACATTTAGATATGATAGAATTCATGCGGCCGAAAGAATGAAGCTTTGGTTTATTAAACTACCTTTTAATATTCCTAATAATGGTTGGTTATCAGAACCTACCCCTGCAATGCCAGATAAATATAAGGTAGATTCTTCAATTGAAAGCTACAGAAATTATTATAGGAATGATAAACTTGAGATTGCATCTTGGAAACATAGAAACAAGCCAGAATGGTTTGTATAAATAAAAAATATGCCCTTGTATACTTTTATTAACAAAGACACCAATGAGGTTTTTGATAAGTTAGTGTCTTACTCTGATCGTCAAACTTATCTGAAAGAAAATCCCAGTATAGAGGTTGTAATAGGAGCTCCTGCTATAGGAGATTCAGTTAGACTTGGTATTAGGAAAAATGATGATGGCTTTCGTGAAGTTCTTTCGAAAATAAACGCCGCAAATTACAAAAGTAATTTAAAGGATAAATTATCCAGGTCATGATTGAATCGATTTTTATCTTTACTGCCTGAAAGCTAAGGGGTAACTCTTAGCTTTTTCTTTTTAAGGGGTACAAATGTCAAAAAGAGTTAGTAAGGTGGCCGCTCTCGAAGGTGAGACTGGTTATAATAACAATACCAAACCAACAACAAAGGTAACATCATCTAATAACGGTTTAATTATAAAATTAGATCATCTTAAAACTTTTGATCCTTTAACAGAAAATCAAAAAAAATTCTACGATGCATATAAAAGAGGAGATTATTTCGTTGCTTTACATGGTGTTGCAGGAACGGGGAAAACATTTATAGCATTATATAAAGCTTTAGAAGAAGTACTGGATAAATCCAATCCCTTCAATAAAATAATTATTGTAAGATCGGCAGTACCTTCCAGAGAAGTAGGCCATCTGCCAGGTAGTCTTGAAGAAAAAACGGAAATTTATAGACAACCATATCAACAAATATGCCATACTCTTTTCGGCCGACCTGACGCATACAAACGCTTAGAAGAACAAGGTCAGATTGAATTTATTTCTACGTCCTTTATAAGGGGAATGTCCTTTGATGATGCAATAATTATTGTTGATGAAATGCAAAATTGTAGTTTTGAAGAAATAGATACAGTTATGACCCGAGTAGGTTATCGATCAAAGATAATTTGGTGTGGTGATTATAGGCAAACAGACCTAAATAAAAAGAAGAATGATGTAAGTGGAATTTTAAAGTTTTTCGACATTGCACATCATATGTCCGCTTTTACGCGTATTGAATTTGAACCTGCCGATATTGTAAGAAGTTCGCTGGTAAAGGATTATATTCTAGCCAAGCTTCAATACGAAGATAATAATACTAGGGATAAAAATGAATCCATTTGATTTTGAATTTACTGTTGAAAAATTAGAAAAAATCGTACCTACCCCTATTGGAGGTGTACAGGTTTGGTATGATGGTTTTCTTCAAGCATTACCTCAATACGAAATTTCAACTGTTCCCAGAGTAGCTGCTTTTATTGCTCAATGCGCGCATGAATCAGGTGGTCTAAGGCACCTAGAAGAAAACTTAAACTATCGAGCTGCAACTCTTACAAAAGTATGGCCAAAACGTTACCCACCGGGGATTGCTGAAAAATATGCCGGTAAACCACAAGCCATAGCAAATAAATCTTATGGGGGGAGATTGGGCAATGGAGACGAAGCTTCGGGTGATGGTTGGAAATATAGAGGCAGAGGTATTATACAGGTAACTGGTAGAGATAATTATCAGACATGTTCCAAATTTCTTTTTTCTGATGATACATTATTAAATAACCCCGATATTCTTCTGGATCCTTACTATGCAATTCATTCGGCATGCTGGTTCTGGGATATAAACCAACTAAATCAATATGCAGACTCCGGTGATATGGAAACATTGACCAGGAGAATAAATGGTGGTACACATGGTCTTGAAGATCGGGTAAAACATTACAATCATGCAATTGAAGTTTTTGTTGATAGTCATTAAATGCATTTTAGTCATATAGAGCTGGGTGTTGAGTTACCGAAACTTACTCAGGTAGATCAGAACGGTACCAGATATTACGTTACCCCAGAAGGTAACAAATATCCTTCCATAACTACAGTGTTATCTTCTTATAATCAAAAAGCTATCTTTGAATGGTGTCAACGAGTGGGAGAAGAAGAAGCAAATAAAATCTCCAGACAAGCTTCTTCCAGAGGAACCAGAATACATAAACTATGTGAGCATTATCTGGATAATAAGATACCGGAGTTTAAAACCCCACATGATTTAGAACTTTTCAATACTTTCAAGCCAACTCTTCATCGTATTAATAATATACATGCACAGGAAATAAGGATGTACTCCGATCATCTGAGAATTGCTGGTACGGTAGATTGTATTGCTGAATTTGATGGAAAGCTTTCTGTAATCGATTTTAAAACTGCACGTAAACCAAAACGTGAAGAAGATATAGAAAATTATTTTATGCAGGCAGCTGCTTATGCTATAATGTTTGAAGAGCGTTTTAGAATACCTGTAAATCGTACCGTTATTGCAATAGCTGTAGATGGTAGTGAACCTCAGATATTTGTAAATAAGCGAGATGATTTTGTTGAACGTCTACTTTATTTTCGGGATCTTTTTGAAAGTAAGTCTTGACTTTATTCGGTATTTCTTTTATAATTAAGTATGTTTTCTACTAAATTCATTGACGATTTTGGAAATAAGCTTGTCTCCGTTTTTCATAGACTAGCTTTATTTGCCATAGGAGCAGCCACGGTCTGGGCGGCTGGTTGGACTTTTTATGAGCTGCTTGGTAAACATCATGCTACCGTAGGAGATTTGCTGCTTCTTTTTATTTATCTTGAAATAGGTGCAATGGTTGGTATATATTTTAAGACCAATCATATGCCCGTTAGATTTCTTCTTTACATTGCAATCACCGCCCTAACCCGGCATATGGTCGATATAATGAGTCATACCCCAATAAATGTAATTGAAATGATAGCGGTGGCTGCTTCCACCCTTGTTGTAGCTGTAAGTGTATTACTTATTAGATTTACTAGTGCTCGCTACCCAAGTGATAAAAAGACGAGGTTGCCTAGAATTATTTTTTTAAAAAAATTATAAATATTAATATTGCTGTAAAGTCCTAAAGGAAAGATACAACGAGAAATGAGTCTTGGACGCGGGTTCGATTCCCGCCCGGTCCACCAAAAGCGCACTACTGCCCCTGGAACAGAAGGGATTAAATGTCAAGGGCTTATAGTCAGGTAATGTGCTTTTGATGGGCCGGACCTGGTTTCGACAGGGCAAAGAGTAACAGAGTGGACAGCAGGGTAGGCGATGACCCTAAATCAAGCAAAACCAATATCTGCCAACGATAATTCGTACAGATTAGCAGCCTAGACGCTGCTTAGGGTTTCGATGGGTTTCCTCGTAACAGAATAACCCATCATTTCACAACACTCATACACACAAAGGAGATAAAAATGAGTAACATGACACCTTTTGAAATTAGACTTGAACTTTTAAAAATGGCAAGAGACCTGCTCTCTGAATCTTTTCATAGAGAATGCGATCGCCTTAATAATGATTGGTGCAATAGAGTAGAAACGGCAAGAAATACCGGGCAAGTACCTCCAGAGCATCCAGGCAATCCTGCCTTTCCAACAGAAGCAGAAATTATAGAAAAGGCTCAAACCTTAAATAATTTTGTTTCGCAAATCCCACTAGATACAAAAACTTCTACCAAGAAGTAATCTGATGGTGTCGGGGGACTAGTCCCCCTTCATAAGGAGAATTAACATTAATAATTTTTTAAATTGGATAATAAAATTTACTGCAGTTTTAGCTGTTGCTTATATTTTACTTTTGATTACGAACTATAAATTTGAAAACTTAAAAACTAAAGATTTTAATCAAAAGTATATTACAATGGCTGAGCGTGAAAAGCAGCTGGTTTGTCTGGCAAAAAATATTTACTTTGAAGCTGCCACCGAGCCATTTGAGGGTAAGGTTGCTGTTGCTCAGGTAACCATAAATAGAGCAAATTCGGGTAAATTTCCCGGGGATATATGCGATGTGGTCTTTCAAAAGACTAAAATTCTGGATAGAGTAATCTGTCAATTTTCTTGGTATTGTGAAAAAGGACCAAGAGTTATTACAAATAATTTACATTTTATAGAGTCAGAGAACGTTGCTAAAAAAGTCTTACTGGAAAATTTTAGACTCCCCTCCCTTCATCAAGCTATGTATTATCATGCCGACTATGTAAGCCCTAATTGGAATCTACCCAGAATTACAAAAATTGGTAGGCATATTTTTTATGGAGAAAAACAATGAATGAATTTAAAATCACCGAGGTAAGAAATATTCTTGATACTAGTCGTGAAAAACTGACAAAGCTTTTCGAAAATTTTAACAAGGCTACAGCAGAAACTTTTGCTTGGTTGGCAGTCATTATCTTTTGCTGTGCTACAGTGCCTAGTTTTCTGGCAATGAAGGCTGGGCTTTCCGATAAAACCCCCTCCCTTGATATGGTAGCCCTGGTGTGGGTTGGCTTATTGCTATATTTTGTAAGATCAGTTATACTAAAGGATATGATAAATGTAATAACTATTGGTTTTGGATTTGCACTACAAGCGCTTCTACTAGGGTTTATTTTCTTTGTATGAATGAAGAAGAATTTAAAGAACTAACAGATGTGTTAGTTATAACCAAACGATTTCGTTCTTCCAACGAATTTAGTATCTATGTAGATGAAATAGTTAGTAAATATAAAATTTCGTATATGGAGGCGGTTATTAATTACTGTAACGAGCTGGAAATCGAGGTTGACTCTATAGGTAAGCTAATCAATCAAAAACTACGCGAAAAGATTCAGATTGAAGCCGAACAATCCAACATGTTAAAACCCAGAGGACATTTGCCTGTATGATTATGGAAAGTTTTGAGGTTTACAAATATTATCTCTCACTAAGACTTCACTTTACCACCGATGCATATGATGCTATTAAACAACAAGGCAGAGTACGAGCTTCCAGGCAAGCATTTCTAAAACGTAAAGATCTAATCGCCATTCGACGAGTTGCAGAAAACTATACCGATGAAGAGGTAGTAAATTTTCTGGTATCTAATTTTATTACCGGTGATCGCTGGGGTGGGGTTTTTGATACTGAATCAAAGGAACGTTACTTGGAATGGAAGAAACGAATCGAATCACTGGCCTATTTGTTTGAAAAAGAACTGAGTAGAGTATTACTTTTTAGTGAGAAGAAAAACATCAAGCTTGGTGACTGCCTTACCTCCACAAAAAATCAACATCCATATATAATTAATATGTACTTACGTGGAGAGATATCCATTGAGACATTAGTAATTTTGAACAAACTTACAGATTTTATTACTAAATTAGATGATAATCTAAAGGATGATATAGTGTGGCCAGATATATCAAGAATTATACGTAAGTACACTCCGTTCTTGCACTTAGATAAAGAAAAATATGATAGAATCTTACGAAGAGCAATTGGATCAGACCAAAGCCCGATTAGTTGAACTGGAGAAAAATTTATTGATAATGCAGGGTGATATTATTACTATGACCGAACAAATAAAAGAAACACAATACTATATTATAAAACTGGTAAAAAATCAAGCCGATATTACCAAACGTCTATCTAGCTGGCCATACATTGCTGTACCAACTAGTAAACAAGGAGAAGAATAATGTTTGAGAATCTATTTTTTGTATTAGTAGGGGCGTTCGTCGGATGGCATTTCCCACAACCCAAATGGGCTGCCATTCTTAAAGAGAAATTTTTGGGGTTATTTAAGAGTAATTAAAAACATACATGAAGAAGGCACCTTCAGACTGGGAATGGGAAAAAAAGCCTAAGAAAGTAGTAAAGGGTACTAATAAGGCTGGCAAACATCGCAAAAACATATATAATATGCTTTCGGACTATCAGGAGAAATACGAAGAGCCCGATAGCGATGGTAAGATAAATTATAAATTTAATAGTAATTTAAATTACAGTAAACAACGCTAATACAACGCATACTTTTTATACAACGCAATACGGAGAATATTATGGCGCTTGATTTTTCTGCTTTGAAAAAGCAACGTGGTACTTTCGAAAACCTAATGAAAGAGGTCGAGAAGATCGCCACACCAACATCCAACGAAACACAAAAAGACGATCGCTTCTGGCAACTAGAAGTTGATAAGGCTGGTAATGGCTACGCCGTCATTCGTTTTCTACCGCCCACCAAGGGCGAAGAGCTACCCTGGGTGCGTATCTGGAACCATGGCTTTCAGGGCCCTACCGGTAAATGGTATATTGAAAATTCTCTTACAACGCTGGGTAAACCCGACCCTGTATCCGAACTTAATACTGTTCTATGGAATTCGGGTAGCGAGCCCGACAAGGAGACTGCACGAAAGCAGAAACGTCGCCTGACCTATATTGCCAATATCTACATTGTAAAGGATCCCACCCATCCTGAGAATGAAGGAACGGTCAAGCTGTTTAAGTTTGGTAAAAAGATCTTTGATAAAATTAAAGATGTAATGCAACCTCAGTTTGAGGATGAAGAACCAGTAAATCCTTTTGATTTCTGGAAGGGCGCTAATTTCAAACTTAAAGCACGTAATGTGGAGGGTTATCGCAATTACGATAAGTCAGAGTTTGAAGGACCATCTGCGCTGCTGAATAATGATGCAGCGTTAGAGAAAGTTTGGGAAAGCCAGCATTCGCTCAATGAATTTCTTGATCCAAAGCATTTTAAGACCTATGAAGAACTTAAGACTAAACTAAATATGGTACTATCTAATACACAGTCTGTGGTCGAGCGTGTTGATGATATAGTGCTTGATGAGCCTCGTCAGCCTACCCCCACAAAAACACCATCTAAACCTGCAAAATCTAAAGAGGTAGATTTGGATGATGATGAAGAATCTTTGTCGTATTTTGCTAAATTGGCCAACGACGACTAAGACCATTAGCTAGTCATTACTGAATGAAAGGTACTCGTGATCCATTGACACTCAGGCCTCTCTAATGTGACGAACTAATTTTTTTAAAATATAACCTTAAGGAAATTAAAAATGAAAACTACTATTGCACTTATTACTGCATCTCTTCTTTCTCTTCCTGCTTTTGCTGCCGAACCTGCTAAAAAGGAAGAAAAGAAAGCCGAAGCCAAGCCGGCTACTACTGCATCGAAAGATGTAAAGCCTGCACCTAAGAAAGAAGAAGCTAAGAAGTAAACTAGCTTTACTAAGGGGGCTTAAAGCCCCCTTTTATTAGTACACTGCAATTCTATTATTATAACGATCTAGCGCCGAGCCACTGTACTCCGATCTTGGTGTGCCTTTAACAGGTACATAAGATGTTGTATTAACTGTATTTACACTATTAGATATAATAGGTTGAGATGAAACGGTTGGCTTACTGGCCTCGCGTAATAAATTTATATTTTCGGTAGAATCCTTTACCAATGATAGTCCTCTTGCCTCAGGGGTAACTGGAGTAAGAGACTCCTCAGGGGATTTTATTCCTGCAGCTATCTCAGCATTTATCTCTTTATCTAATTTTATTTTAGCTAATAATTTATCTGCTTCTTCTGTATTACCTTCTTTTGCTAGCTTTTGTAGCTTAAAGTAATCAGACTTTGATACATCTAACTCTTCACCTGATGTACCAGATACTTTATAAGTGTCAGATTTGAACAAACTTCCGGAAGATATTCTTCTTCCTAGTATTTGACCATTTTTTACAGTAGTATTTTCATCTCTACTCATCATCGAATCAGGTGTTTCAACTGATTTAGAAATCTCTGATGACCCGTAAAATCCTCCTGTTTCAAGACCCTTTGCAGAGAATAAAGCACCCAGTGTTGTACTACCTAAAACGGACTTTTCAGCAGCTGTGCCTCGTCTAAATTCAGACGTTGATGTTAGAGTATCCCCCATTGCTACCTGGGATTGGTCTAGGGTCTGCTTTGCCGAAACTTCTTGGCTAGCAAATCTATTTGCAGAAGGGTCAGCAGCTTTTATTTCTTCGGTAATCTGCTTACTAATTTTATTATACTTGTCATAATCAGTTATGTTACCGTCTTTGTCAATAATACCTGCTTCTTTGGCGCGCCTTGCAACCTCTTCTTCTTTATTTTGGAACGCAAGGGTACCACCGGTTCCACGATTATATGTATCTTTAATCTCGACTTTCTTATTGCTTAACCAATCGCTAATACCCTTACCAAGTAAACTAGTCTTTTCACTAACATAATTAATTCCCTCACCGACTTTTTCACCAACATATTTACCAGCTTTAGTTCCTGCAAAGGCACCCAATGCACCACCGGCTATAGTACCGATACCACCTCCAATTGCAGTTCCTACGGGACCACCTACAAACGTACCTATTGTTGCACCAAGCTTAGCACCAGCCATGCCCCCAGCAATAGCTCCCCCAGCAAGTCCGGTACCTTCACCGATAGCTCCGGATTTTTCTACTGTTGCGGTATTGCCTACTTCTTTTCTTAATTCCGATGCCTGCTTTTCATCTATCTCTCCAGATTCTAATTTAGCCTGAATGTCCTCTATTTTAGCTTGTTTAGAATCTTCTGCCGCGCTATATCCTTTATAAGCAGTATAAGCACCAAGACCAACCGCAGCAGTTGCTCCAAGCAATTTACCAGCACCTGAACCTGCGAATTTTGCAATGTTGGATCCTAAAGATAATGCTTGCTTACCTAGGGCTTTAGCTCCACCTAAAATAGACTTACCGAGTTTTTTAGCGCCACCCCCACCAACCATATCAAGTATGCTACCAAGTATACTACCAGACTCTTCTTTCTTTTCTTCTTTTACTGTTTTATCTTTACTACCTTCCCCTGGTTTACCGGGTACGCCAGTTGTAAGTGCTTTTCTTATTTCTTTTAGCTCAACTAATTGTTCTTTTTGAACCTCTAGATCTTCTTTTGCTAAGCTATAGTTTAATTTTGCAGTATCCGCTATTATTTCTTGCGGTGACTGTAAATTATCAGCCTCTACATTATCTACCGTTATCGGTTTTACTGGTTTAGCAGATACTGGTTCTACTGGTTCTA
>OGWC01000012.1_pt1 | contig 19300 bp, 8 predicted proteins | sample 1575941 | NCBI WGS metagenome assembly OGWC01 (sample SAMN07581552, study PRJEB24739) | freshwater metagenome | place: Singapore | collected 2015-04
ACTGCGTCAATAGGTGCGGCTAATATACGTAAACCTGCCGTTGACATTTCTAACGCTACTCTAAAAATAGTTTTTAATATATTTTGATTTCTCTTTGTAGCCTCAACTTGACTTTTTAACGTTGCTTTGATTTCTTTTTTTAACTCTTTAATCTTTTTTAACCCGTATTGCATTTCCACAATATCCGCCTCCAAAGACTGCAACGAACCTAATTCCAATTTACCTAACTGGATATTATCGGCACGGTTAATTTTGTCTAAAATTGATTTCATATACATATAATTTATTTGGTTTTTTTTTGTTGCATTTTTACGGCTGTGGATTCCAATTTGGGGCGAGGGGTTGCACTGGGGTAACGTCGCTACCTATTCCCTGATTTTGTAATTCACCCGTACAACATTTTTTTTGTACGTTCCGTCTTTACATAGGCACGCCCGTTTACCACTTGTACGGCTTGCCCTCGGTTTGTTTCCGTTTTGATTCATAAATACCCGCTTAAAAAAATTAAGCATTTTTAATTTGTTCTAATTTTCTTTGCGCCCACTCAATACCCGCATCGCCTCCCCACGCTAACCACATTAAACGCCCGCAACCGTCGCCTAATTCCTTTTTAGAATTTTGTTTATGCCTTGCAAAACTTGCCATACGTGCGATTGTTTCACGTGAAACATTTTCGCCGTTTGCTAATTGGTGCGCCCGTGCTTTTCCCGTTGCCTCGCCACAACTTCCCCAACCGTTTTCCTCCGCATACCTAATTGCTATTTTTGCGTTTTCCTGTGCCTCTTTTGGGTAGTCGTTATATGTTTCTAATTTTACGTTAAAAAGCGTTCTAAGTTCGTTTATTACTTCCGTGGCTTCCTCTTCCTCTAAACTCATTTCGTACTTATCCGCAAAATAACCCTCAATAGAAAACCCTTTGATTTTTCCCTCTTTAACATCGTTCCAAACTTCGTCGTTATTTACTTTCATTGAAATCATCCACGTCCCTCTGGGTAAATCAAAACCATATAATCGGCTTTTATCCGTTTTGCTATCCTCGATTATCCAACTTTCGACTACGCTTAACCCTTTTAATACTTCCTTATGTTCGTACGTAGCGTTATTTTGATTTGAACGCATTAAAAATAATTCACTTGCTTTGCGTACCGTAGCCTCCGAAAAATAAATATAGTATTCCTCTTTTTTATCGTTTACTCGATATATTTGTTTGTTTGGAATCAATGCCGCTCCCATTAAAATACGCTTTTCCCCGTCGATTTCTTTTAACTGTATTTCGTGTTTATTTAGGGCTATAAAATTTTCCTCTATTGCGGGGCTGTGTACAACGCTTACCGCATCTATACCCCCCTCTGGGTCGTTTTCGTCTATTAATAACTCGACTATTCGCATACTCATAAAACTAAAATTAAATTAAAGCGTTGCGTTTTGAATCCTGTTTCGTTCTAAACTTTGTGCGCTCGTAACTTCGCCACTCACTACAAAAGCTTGCATAGGTTGCTGTTGTAATTGCGCTAATTGGTTTAATCCGTTATTACCTACAACGTTAAAATTTGGAGCTTGCGTACCGCCACTTGCCCCCGCCCCGATACTTCCACCACCACCGCCTCCACCACTTCCACCACTTGCCCCGCCTCCCTCGAATTTTTGGCTCGATATTTTTGCGATATTAACCAAACCCGCCGCAACTGCTAACCCCGCCGCAATACCACCACGAACGGGAGAACTCGGGTCGGGTATCGGTACAAACTGAGAACCATAAGCCGCCACCGCATTTTTATACGTGTCAATCGTGGCACTTGCAATTTGAGCTGCCTTTTTTACATTGAACGCCCTCTTTGCCTCTTTTTCCCCCTTTTTACCAAACAACTCCGTAATGTTTTGTACTAACGTTAAACCGCTTTGAACAAAACCTAAATTACGTTCCATTGCCTCTTTTTTTCTTTGTGTTTCTAAGTCGGTATATTTTTTATTTATCGCGTCTAATTCCCTACCCTTTGCCTCTGCTATTGTTTTTTCGGCATCTGCGTTACCCTGTGCCATTACTTCCATACTCATATACTTAGCACGTAACGCCCCTAATTCCCGTTCGTGTTCGCTTAGTGTCGATTGGTAGTTTTCCTCGTCCAACGCCTCTATTTGTGCGTCAAACTCTTGACGTCTTTTCTTTTCTAAATCCTGTGCTGTTTTATCTGCGTCCTCTTTTATTTTTCTTTTTTCGGCTTCGTACTTTTCGTCTATTTTTAATAAATCATTATTAAGTAATTCACGGGCATTTGTTAAAACTTCCTTTTCCTTTTCCGTTAGTTTAGATTCCGCGTTTAATCTTAAATCCTCTAACTGTTTTAGGTATTGTTCGTTTGATATTTTACCCGCCTCAAATTGTTTGTTTAATGCTTCCTCTTCCTCTTTTATTCGTTCGCTTAAATAACTATCTCTATAATCGTTAAACTGGTCTTGCCTTAATGCCTTTTCCTTTTCTATTCCGTCCTGCATTAACGCTAACTTTTGGTTTTCGGTTTCCTCAGTTAATTTTAATTCGTCTTCGTATTGTTTTTTTAGTTCGTCGATTAATTTTTTACGTGCCTCCGACGCCTGTTTAACCGCATCGCCTGAATTTTTTTTATTTTTATTTTTAGCATCTTCCGCCGCTTTTTTATCTAATTCCTGAATTTGTAGCAACATTCCCGCCCTATCATTTTTTAATTTATTTAAAGTTGCCTTTTGTTCGTTAATCGTGTTTTGTCCGTCCGCCTTTGTACTTGCGGGGTCGAAAAATTGACGGCTTGCCCACTCGGACGCGCTTTTATTAAGCTTCGTTATTTCTGCATTAATTGAAAACGTAGTTATTTTACCGAACCCTAATTGTTCACTAACCGCGTTTGCCGTGGCTAAAACTGCGTCAATAGGTGCGGCTAATATACGTAAACCTGCCGTTGACATTTCTAACGCTACTCTAAAAATAGTTTTTAATATATTTTGATTTCTCTTTGTAGCCTCAACTTGACTTTTTAACGTTGCTTCGCTTTGTGCTATTGATATTTCTAACGCCTTAATAGTTTCGTCTGTTTGCTTTACTTTAATAGCCAATATTTGGCGTTCCGTTTTGCCCTGTAGTTTTAGTATGTTATCCTGTGAACCTAAATTATCTAATTTTTTTTGTTGTACCTCGTAATTTGCTTTTGCCTGTTCGTTTGATTTTTCCTGTTCGTCACTAACTCCACTCATAGCGTCTTTAATATCGTCCCAATAAGCAACTAACGTACCTACCGCAACTAATAAAACGCCTATCCCCGTTGCTGCTATTCCGCTTTTTATTCCTTTTAAAGCATTTACTGCAACCGCTCCTAATTGCTTAAATGCGTCTCTACTTTCGCCCAATGCTTGTAAACCCTGACTTAATGCCATTGCGCTTTGAACTTTTAGCATTAATTTTTCTACGTTTTGGGATTCTGCGCCAAATAAACCCATTGCGCCCTGTACCGCACTAAAACCACTTGCAACACCGCTTAACGAACCACTTAACGCGGCGAATTTTGCGTCTGGGTTAAAAGCATCCGTTAACGCTTTTGCGTCCCCTATCCTATCTTTTAAATCGGCTGCCCTCTTTGCCGCTTCGATTGCCTCCTTACTCGTTGCCCCGTATTTATCCGCCAACTTTTGTACTTCCGCCTGAGCCTCTTTTAATTGCGCTTTTAGGCTTTGGCTATTATCCGTTATTTCAAGTTCTATTGTTCTTTTTTCCGCCATTTCTTTTTAATTTTATTTCTCGTTTGCCCTGTTTCCATTGCCCCCGTATAGTATCGTGTAGCTTGTATTTTCCTTTTGCTATTTCTATAAATTCGTGTTTACCTATAAACTCGTCTATTTGTAATAATTCGACTATTTGTTTTATGTAGGTGTCGGTGTCGGTGTAAATTCAGCTTTTGCATCTGTGTAAAATGCATTTGAGTTTAAGCTTTTTATTTTTAGCGTTGTATCTGTAGATTCAAACAATGGTTTTGCAAATGAAAGGACAGGATAAACGCTTGGTGGAAATGCTATTTTCTCGCGTAAGTCTGTTTTGAACAGTGTAACAAATTTGTCTTTAATTTTGTGTTCTACTTCTAACGTTCTGCCTTGATTTGTTAGTCTCACTCTGAATGTTCTGTATTCAGGTACAATTTGCAATTTAGTTTCAATATGTTCAGAAGAAGCTGGTCTATATAGTGTAAATGGCTCTTTAAAAGAGGATAATGCGAGGTTATCACTAACAAACAACAATTCATTTTCAAAAAATTGTGATATTGTAGGTGTAGGTATGATGGTTCTGGTTAATGTTTGTGTGGGTCTGGGTGTTCTGGTGGCTGTAGGGGTGTTTGTTATTCTAAATGTTGTAGTTAATGAGATTGTTGGTGTGACTGTAGGTGTCCATGTGGTTGTCGGTGTTCTAGTAGCTACAGGTGTTAAAGTCAGAGTAGGGGTACTGGTTAGCGTGGGTGTGGGTGTCGGAGTCATTGTACCTTATTCTCCAGCATGCAGTTCATAGAATTACTCTATTATTTAATAAGCGAATCTAGCTTTAAAGGTCTTAACTTATTTTATAACTGACCAAAAAGGAGCCCATTCACCGGGTAAAACAACAGGGCCTAACTTAAATGCACGGTTAAACCCAATTACAGCTATGGTTCCGTCCGAATTTAATGCTAATAACGTATATTCATTACCAAAGCCGTTGCTAGCAACATCTACTATCTTATTGCCACTCATGGTGTTAAAGGGTGGGTTCACTTCAATCCAACCCTTGTGATCACCTATGCCTTGTGTGCCTGGCATGTAGCCTGCAGCAAATAAACGACCGTTATCTAATAATAGCAAAGCTGTAGTAAATTTATTTGTCCCGCCGCAAACTACAGTTTTAATAGTGCTATCATATTCTCTTGCATCGAAAACTTTAGTAAATAGTTTAGTAGTACCGTCAGTTAAACTATTGCCTAATTGCCCGTAACCATTGTACCCGCAAGCGTAAAGTTCATAACTGTCACTGGTTTTATAGAAAGTACTGGGAAACTCACCGCCACCGGTATAAACTGCGCCGACATTTACTGCTATTTGAGTGGCGCGTGTCAATTCTAATGTGCTGTTGTTACCTAATTGACTGTAAGTATTGGCTCCCCATCCGTAAAGTATACCGGCAGCATCGAGAGCAAAACATGTTGACCCTACATTTGCACCTTCTATTGCAATCTGAACAATGTTTGTTAAGGTAGTTTTGCTAATATCATTTTGTACAGAATGCCAAATAGGATTTACAGAAGCTTTGCCTCCGTCACCCATTTCTCCGTTCGAACCAGATCCTATAGCTTTAACTTGACCGTTGTTTAACAAAGCCAGTACTGTTGATCCTTTAGATATAGCATAATTTACATTAGAAAGGTTACAAGCAGTAACAGAACGTTTGGGTGTTGTGTCACCAGTGCCTAGCCAACCGTAACTATTATGGCCAAACCCATACAAATCATTGTTATTGCTGGTAATAAACATTGTAGCAGAATTGCCACGGGTATGGAATGGCAGCATTATATGCTTAGGTATAAATCCTAGTTCAATTTGACTTAAACTGTTTGCAATATCAAAATAAAAATAATTATTTGTGCTGCCTTTACCATCACCAAAAGACCAATTACCGCCTAAAAATATTCTGCGCTCAGTGGTAATACCTGCCCAATATTGATAACCGTTGTAAACATAATCCCATTTATAATCGCGGTATGTGTAGGTGTTTCCAGCAGGGTTAACAGGATAAAAAGCGCTTGACCCTGTGCGAACTTGTGATAAACCTACACTGTTAGTATTGCCGGAAAAGATTATGTGTTTTTGATTGCGCGACACAAGCAAATTGTAATCGTATGCTCCTGCGTTACGCGGCAGTCCATTATTTGAAAATCCTGTTGTATTATTAAGCGCTCCCAAAGAAGTAATTTTAATGTTACCTGTACTAAAATCTAGTGAAATTCCGTCCCCAGCGGAAAGTGACAATACACCATTATTTGATAACACTACTCTGTTACCATCACGAAAAACATTAATTCCAGGGTTGCTTGATTCAATAGAAGTTATAGGATCATTGCCTTCAGAAGATACTTGCACTTCATCCCATTTAGTCAAAAGGTCATTTACAGTGATTTTGTATGTACCTGTATCATCTTGAATTATAAGATAATCTGTGGGTAGAGGGCTACCTATTAGCTTTGGTAAATCATTAATTTTAATTACATTCGACATACAATAATATTTATTAAATTACAGCTCTAAATGAACATCTCCAAGCATATCTTCATGGCTTGAAGGTCCTTCATTGTTATCTGTAGTGGGATCCTTTAATCCTGGGATAAAGATGTTTCTAACAGGATTAAACCTTGCAGGTGTTGATGCAGCTTTGCGGCTACCATCGTTTTCTACAACTTGAACAGTATAGAATGTATCTTGTACATTAGGTATTTGAATCTTTCTTACTGATGTGTTGTCACCTTGAGAAGATGTCCAGTTAATACCGTCAGCTGTATAGAGCAATGTAACTTGAGTGCAATCTAGTGATGTGCATTTGATGTTCCATGTCCACATAGTACCGTCCATGGAGCTTGTCATACGAACCATGGTGGGTCTTCTGCCATATAATGCTGTGTGTGTCATGGTCATAGTAGGTGTAGGTGTAGGCGTTAATCCGGATGTTTGAGTAAAGGTAGGCGTCATGGATGGGGTAAGTGTGACTGTTCTTGTTGGTGTGACAGTCGGGGTACCAGTCATAGTTGTAGTAGGTGTATTGGTTGGGGTATCTGTAACTGTTGCTGTGACTGATTGAGTTGGTGGCGGTGTAGGCGTATTTGTAGGTGTAGAGGTAATTGTTTGAGTCATACCTGGAGTCAATGTTACTGTAGGCGTCACAGTTAATGTTGCTGTTTGAGTGATAGTTAGTGTAGGTGTAGCAGTAGGCGAAACAGACGCTGTCACAGAAATTGTAGGCGTTTGTGTGGGCGTTAATGTGGATGTACGGGAGACTGTATTTGTTACTGTAGCAGTTGTAGTGGGTGTCGGTGTTGTCCTACCTGATGCAGTATTGGTCATGGTAATGGTAGGCGTAAATGTTGGTTGTGGTGTGCGCGTAGAAGACATTGTTGGTGTAGGTGTTGGCGTAACAGATGTGATTGTTGGTGTAGGTGTGACTGGTGTACCTGTAGGTGTTGGTGTACCAGAAGGTATAGGTTCAGGTATGTAGTACCTGTTTGTAGGTCCTCTTACAGCTATAGTATTAGGACGAGGAATTCCATATCCCAGCAATCCATAAGCAGATGTAGAAAACATTCCTGTTAAATCAAATCCTATGCCAAGCACACCATGTGGTATACCTGTGAACAACGCTCTACTGAGCATTCCATCATCATCTCTGTACACATCTAACTTGCTATATCCTAATGAAGGGCCTGGGCCGCCGCCTGTTAGAGGGCTCATGAATGAATCGACTAATGATAAACAGAAGCCTTCACCGCCAGTAAGATGTTCACCGTAGCATGAGTATTCAAACGTTATAACAATATCTTTCTTAGTATCCAATTGTTGATCCAGATAAATGGCACCGGAATACGCAGTAAGCATGTATTCCATGGTCATAAATTGTGTGTGAGTAATAGTTGGTGTAAAAGAAGGTGTTACTGTTATAGTAGGTGAATTAGTAGGTGTGGCATTAGGTGTGGATGTCGGTGTTCTTGTAACTGTAGGGGTGAGTGTATATGTAACAGATTGAGTTGGTGTCTGTGATGGTGGACATACACCTAATGCAACTAAAGGAGCAGGGCTTGATCCGTTTACTGGAACCCAACCAGTTGTAGGTATATAGAAAGGTACTTTAGATGGGTTAGTATATTTGACATTGCCTTTATAAAACTGCCAATCAGGGTTATACCAATCACCGAAATATAAAATAGGTGTAAACGTACCTACCCTGCTGAAATATGTGTTATTAGGCAATAATTCATATGTACCATTAACTTCACCGCTGCCTGCAAACGACACACAAACGTTTGTTGCAGGTATGTTGTATGTGGTGCTTGTCACTGTTGGTGACGGTGTAGGCGTCATTGTCAGTGTAGGTGTGGGTGTGGGTGTAATTAAATCATGAAAATTAATTAATTCTGTTTGAACGTCTGTTGTACCTAGAGCGCAATCAAAAGTTTTTATAGCAGCTATAAGACCATTAAACCCTTCTGAATTAGTTGGATCGTTTTCGTTTAAAGCAGAACCTACTGCAAAAGGATCTGTTGATGTAGCACTTAAATCTCCGAAGTAAGAAGTAAATGGTATAGATAAACCGCTTAACGGAATGATTTTACCTGTGTCTTGTAAATCTTGACTGTATGGTATGAGATATTGTAAATTACCATTAACATATAATCTTACATTTTTTGTAGAAGCATTTAAGGATAGTAATATATGCTTGAAGGAATCATTAGTAAGTACTTCTTCTTGTGTTTGATGGTAAATTGTATTGTTGTTAGAGAGTGAGCCAATGCCAATTACTACTTTTCTACCTTCTTGCTTTATAAAATAACCAGGTGCAAAGCTCCATCCGCCTTTACCTACTATTCTGCGTGAGAAATTAGCAACACTACCTGATGCTACAACAGAAACTGTAAAGCTATCTGTATCATGGTTATGCTTGCTATCATAAAAAGGAAAATATGTAGAAAGAGCGGGAAAATTATTAGAATCAGTAAATGTAAAGATTCTATTTTCATCTATACCGACATTATGAACAACTAAACTATTGTTCCCTTCTATTGACAAATCACGCACATAATCTCCACTTTGACCGTCGCCTGAATAGCAGTCTAATGATCTGCTATCAATTGTCATGTCTAAGCAAATGTTAATAGTGGGGGTCGGTGATGGTGATTGTGAAGGTGTCTGAGTGGGTGTTATTGTATATGTTTTGGTCGGTGTAGGGGTTCCTGTGTATGGATTTGTTTCAGTTGGTGTTAAAGTAGGTGTAGGTGAAATACTTGTTGTTGGTGTTGCTGTTACTGTTCTGGTAGGAAATGGTGTTTGTGTGGCAGGCGGTGTAGCTGTTACTGTGCAGGTAGGTGTAGGTGTAGGGGTAAGATAATACAACACGATATTTTGATTGATATCGGTTAATAACCCTTGATTATTATCTGTTAATATTCTGTTGTCAGACATAACATCTCCTGTTATTTAGCATAAAATTCACAGAATTATACATATGCTGGTATCCTCAATTGTACTGAAGCGCTAGAAGTGCCAAAATTGTTGACCGCTCTAATAGTGTATGTTGTGTTACTATCGAATCCTAGTCTTTCAATTATGTCTAAATAATCAAAAAACCCGGATGTACCAAAATTATTAGCATACCTGCCAGTAAAGCTCATGGTAGTGAACGGCTCGTCATTAATGTATATGGTGGCGGTTGTAGCTCTATTGAGATTGAACCCGCCATATGTTACTACTAGTCTAGCAGATCCTCTACTGCATCGACCGGTGAATGGATTTATGTTACCGCCGGAGCAAGGCCGTATAGGTGCTCTTAATGATTGAATCTGTATTGTAGGTGGCTCTGTTATCACCGTATCAGCAGGGTATTGTGGAATTATTACTGTTAAGACGTTAGTTCTATACCCAAAATTATTAACCGCTTCAACTCTAACCGCAATATTACCATCAAACTGTCTTAAGTAAAAATTAGCAGAACCGTTTACTACCTGTGCTGTAGAATGCACCCCGCCGTTTATTATCAACGTTACATTTGATGCTGGCACTAAGTCATATGCACCAGCTACAACTCTTACATGGAACCCACCGTTAGTACAATTCTGAGTGATAGGATTACGTACACATGGTTTTGAAGGGCCTGAAACTGATACTAATTGAATAGTTGGTTCATCTATTACTATTCTTGTAGGCGTTACGGTAGGTGTCATGGTCAATGTTGGTGTTAATGTAGGTGTTCTTGTTGGCCCAGGTGTACCAGTAGGAGATGCTGTTACTGATGCAGTTGGTGTTCTTGTTGGTGTTGTGGATTTCGTGGGTGTAATTGTTGGCGTGATTGTCGGTGTTCTGGTTGCTTCTACTGTGTAAGTCAGCGTCAATGTAGGTGTTACTGAAACTGTTGTAGTGGGTGTTGCAGTAACTGTAATAGTAGGCGTATTTGTAGGTGTCACTGTTCTTGTAGGTGTTACTGTAGGTGTTCTTGTTAATGTAGGGGTAGGAGATGGGTCTAACCCAGCAGTTGATGAAACTGTTAATGTGGGTGTTAGAGTAGGTGTTCTTGTTAATGTGGGTGTAGGTGTGGGTGTAGCTGGCTGTGTTGTTGTCGGTGTAGGTGTCATAGTTACAGTTTGAGTCGGTGTAACTGATTGTGTTACTGATACTGTAACAGTGTTTGTCGGGGTTTGAGTAATAGTAGGTGTTTGTGTAAATGTAGGTGTAGGTGTGAGTTCTGGGAACGGATCGGCTGCATCTAAATTAAACGTAAATACACCGTCTTCTGTGATAGTACCGGCAACTCCTCTGAATGAATCAAAATCGCTTATAACATCATCACTTGATTTACTGGTATAATCGCGAAGAAGAGGGCCTACACTTGGGTCACAGAAGTTTTCAGAATAAACATCTATTCTTGGCTTAAAGAAATTATTTTCTACAATTTCTAACTTATCTGCAATATATTTAAAAGAAGTTCTATATACATAAAACAGATTAGAAACATCTTTACCTAAGAACGAAATTACATAATAATTTGTATCATCATTGTAATTTACTAGAGGTTTTTCTGTGCTAATTATGTTTATTTTTACGTCTCTATCTACTTCCACAATTGAATAGGTGAATACATCTTCTAGAGATAACTGTCTGTTGAATGGATACAATTTTATAACATCACCAGAATTAATATCAACTTTGTAAATTTCAGGGTAAATAATTTTTTGAGTTGTGCAGCTTAATTGATAAAACAAATTTGTCTTTACAAAAAACAATTCTTTAGATTTTTCATCAAACCAAGGCAGAGATACATCTTCAAAATCTCTATGATCACCTTTATAGATTACTGTGTCAGCGCGTGCATTGCCAAATATAATGTTTGATTCAAAATCGAAATATAATTTTTCAAATATTACATAGTTTTCAGTTTCTATGTAGAGCAAGTCGTAAAACATGTCAAAACTTACAACATGATTATTAACCTCATTTAAAACATCTTGATTGTATTTTATGAATACACCACTTAATGCAGCAGAAAGCGGTTGAAGTATAGATGAATTGTTGTTACGAAAATATATAGTACCTTTTACCTTGTTGCGTGCATCATACAAGGATTCAACGTCCTCTGTATTATCTGTAGTTGTATCATATTTTGTTAATCTATTGTCTGTAACGATATTGAAGAAGTTGCTTCTTATGAAGTATGGTTCAGGGTATCTGTAGATGTCGGAGCACGGATCAGCGCTTGCAACTAACATGTAGAAGCCATCTAGATTCCAAACACCAGTACCTGAAGGCACAAAAGTAAAATCTGGTCTATACAGATAACTGGGGCGATAATTAGGTGGTTCCGCTCTGCGACTTGCACCGCTGTCGATCAAAACATTATAGTACAATGATCTGTCTGCAGGAGAAAATTCAGGTGTATCAGTGTTGGGGTCATAATATTTCGTAGAAAGAGAAGGTATAAAGTTCAGACAATCGTAAATTGAGCAATCAAATGTGTCATACACATAATTCGAGCTTTGGCAAAAGTTGTCAGGTAGCATTCTGTAAGATAGAACAAAGTCAACTTTTACAGCTGTTAATGAAAAAGAAGGTGGCTCTGTGTCATACAAAGATAAATCAGGGGTCCAATATTCGCGTAATCCGTAAGAATATGGTGCAGTTCTAGTAAATACACCTGAATATTTTTTAATTGGATCATAAGTAGTGTAGTCAAAATTAAAACCAGATAATACATCATAGTATTGATGGCCGTTGAGTATTAGGCATTGCTTAGCATCAGCGCGAAATATGCCTGTGTCTACCAGCCTTTGAGCTCTTGTTAAATCTTTGTTTTTGTATAATTTTTTGTATAATCCATAGTCATTACCAAAGACGTCACTCTTGTATTGAACTAAAGTTTGATTTATTGAAAGTAAAGTGCGCTGTCTGTTTTCCAAGTCATAATAACCTGCTTGTCGTAGTGGAAATATATCATCGTTTGACCATATGTTTTTCTTTTCACCTTTGAAAAAGTCTGTAGGGTCTGTGTATCTAGATAAACCTTGAGGGTTGTATTCAAGAGTCTGTTCACGAGATTGATAGCCTCTGAACAGCTGCAATTTGCTGTCAGATATAATATCGCCAAACCTGTATGAGTTTGATGCATCTACTTTAGTTTCGCTAATATCTTCAACAAAGTCTAGCGGTGTGTCAAATAGCGAGCCAGTTTCTGCTGAAATATTTCCTTGCTTGAATGGATCAGGAAAAACATACAATGAGTTGGGTGTTAATTTTGCAAGATCAATGGATGGATAAAACTTAAAGTTTGTAAATGTAAGGTACCCTAGTTTGTCTGGTTTAAAGAACAATCCTATTTCTGTAGGTTTTAATAAAAACTCTGAGCTGGGCGATGCAACTACAGTTGGAAAGCGCTTGTTAGCAAAATTAGCATAGTCATTAGCAGCTTTAAACAATATGCCGGATGTAATGCTTGTAATAGTATTTCCTGTAGATAAGAAATAATAATCTGTACCTAAAAACTTTTGGGTTAGCAATCTTTTGTTTAGTAAATTTAAGTTATCTACTGATCCGTTGTTAATAGTGTCAATAAAGTCTCTATCTTGCAGGTAAAATAATTGATTTGCACTTACTTTAGGATTAATGGTAAACAAATTTCCAAGCTCGGAAACATAGAAAGGGTAGCTTGTAATAGCATTTGTAATAGCAGTGTTGATGCTGCCTTCTAAATTTGTAAACAAATATGGGTCTACATCTACTAAGTTTGCGCCATAAAAATCCTTACGCATTCCTTTAGACACATCATAAGCGGAAAACGGTTTAGTAGGATCAACATCATAATAATCATTGTATCTATCGTATAATTCTTCTACTTTGAATGTTAATAAATCTCGAATGCCTGAAAGCGACATTCCCAATGAACGTAATTTAACAAACCCTTCTTCTGTTGAAAGGTATCTCAACACTTCATTGTAAAGAATTGTTTCTACACCTAATGAAGAGCCTTGCAAATTGTGTTGAACTACAGAACCTTTTACATGATCTCGTAATGTTGAGTAATACAAACACACTTCTTTTATTTTGCGAGCATAAAAAGGTAGTACTGCAGCTAGATCTTTGTCATTAGAATAATCGATGTTATCTAAGAATCGTTTTTCTTCTGGTGTAGTAAAATTAATCGCAATTTGTTCAATTAGATCTGTGTATAGAGTTCTTACATAATTTGCTCTAACATTGTCTTTACTTGCATTAGCTTGAAACCAATTATTAACATACAATTGATAATTTTTTAAATATGCTGATGTATCAGTATAAAGCGCGCCATTGTATGTTAGCCAATCTATAAAAGGCAGGGGTTTATTTATATCAACAGCATAGATATTGTCAGGCGCATTAATGATAGAATTATCAACAGCATCCTTGGTGTAGCCTGTAAACTGTTGCATTGAAATATTTAATTATTGTATGGTATGTTACTACCGCTCAAAAATAGGCGCAATCCTTTTGTTAATTCATAAGCAATAAGACTTTGCATAATGCCACTGTCTTTAGACCATGCATCAAACGAACTATTGTAAAAATTGAGTGTGTTTCTAGGATTTGCCCAATCTATTACATTTCCATATACTTCATTAGGCGAATACTGCTTGTATCTGTAGAATTTATAAAAGTTTCTTATTTTATCGCCTGAAATATCAGGCGATGTGACTAATCCCCATCCCCAGTCATCATTCCATCCAGACAACGCTACAGTCTGTCCGTAGGGGAACGTAGATATTGCTGGTACATTGACAAGCTTAAATTTGTCAGTGAATAACTCTCTAGCTATGATAGGTTCCCCGGTTTTAACTGTTCCTGACAGCACATTGATCTCTGTACCTAGGTTCTTACCATAAGGTGAAAGGCTTGTATATGTTTGTTTTATATCAAAATCTTCATTAAATTGGTTCTTCTCGCCCCATAATCTTTTGTGATTTATGGAGCATAAATCTACTACTCTTCTGAGTTCTGGAGGCAGAGGCAAGCTATACGCTTCTGTGTTAATAGAAAATTCATCACAATAAGATTGTAATTGTGCAATTCCGACACGGTCTATATCAGCATGAGCATCTGTAAAATTGGCTATTTTTGCATATGATGCTCTTCCTAATGTATTGGGTGTAGAGCTTAACGTACCGAGAGTTGAGCCTATGAAAGTATCAAACAACACTTTTTTATCTAATAAAATGTTTTGATATACTAGCTGTTTGTAGAAATCTAATGAATCAAAGTTTTCGTTTTTGGCAATGATGCTATATTGTCCGGACAGAGGTAAAATATCAAACAAATTAGATTTACCAGAAACAACTCGTGTCAAGGTAGATTTAGTCAAGTATTTGTTCACCCATCTTTGTCCTATAAAATCACCTAACCCGACATATGAATTTTCTTGCCATGCTGATGTTACGTAGGTTGGAGTGCCAGATACCGCATACAGATCACTAATGTTATAAAATGAAACATCAGGGGGTGGAGGGTAAGTTGCATCAATTAAATAAATTTTCGCATCAGATGAATTTACTACCCATATATAATCTCCAGTATCACCTGCAATGGCGCCTATGCTCTGTTGATAGCTTGTTTGATTTGTACCGGACCCACCAGGGTAGTAGGTGATTTCATTTGTGAGTCTGTCTACACGCACCACTGTTTCGCGGTCATGAAATGTCCATAGATTCTGAAACCCGTCTACTGCTAGATTGCCTATGCCCCTGAATCCACTTATAGGATATCCGTTGAGTAGGTTTAAATAACTATCAAATTTGTACAAGTAATCATTTTTGCTAGATAAGTCTGGATGCTCTGTTGTGTATAAATTTATTGCTGACACCCAAATAAATGACTCTCGGTCAACTAATATTTCAACTGGTTGATGCATCCAAGGCAAGTAATAAGAGCTCAGTTGTTTGCCATCTGTGTTGTATTTTATAATAGCATTAACAACTGGGTGGCTGTATGCAACATACAGATTATCAAGTCGGTCTGTATCTAACCCTGCTGGCATTAGCAAATTGTCTCCAGCAAACCCACTCAAAATAGGAACATTGTATAAGTCACTACTAGATGCAAGAGGTACATTAGTCACATCAGGTAAAGCTATGGTTTTTACATAACCGCTACGCGCGTCTAATTTTATGCAAGATACACTATCAAACAGCGCTACCCACAAATCATTTTTGCTGTTCAGTGCCATGCTTCCTGGGGCAGCACTTCCAAGCTCTTCTGATCGGTAGTCAACATCTCTAATTACATCGCGTTGCAAAAATTCATTATAAAATGCTGTAGGCATTGCAGATAATGAAAAAGAGGAAAGATGAGATCCTTGCACACTTATTTTAACTAATTGATCTTTTGAACCATCTGCAAACCATGTTTGGTAATCTTGTGCATTGTCTTCACCCTTTGGAACAACTTGTATAGAATAAATGTCACTTAAATTGCCCAAGTTAAATGCTTTTTGTTGTGCGGAGTAGGATACATTAAGGGTACCCCCGGTAAAATCAAAGTAAAATTGTCTAAAAAATCTTATAACTTGTGTGTTGTTTGGAGCAGCTACCCACCCTAGCAAGCAGTCGGATGGAAAGTTTTTAGGGTCTTTAACTAAAATTGATGCAGTTAGTCTGCAATTTAATGAAGTTTCTTTAGGTATCATGTATCCCTTGTAAAAGCTTCCTAATGATCTAGGAATGTCAGGATCAAAATCATCATAAAATACTACATTTTTTATTGGCTCGTAAATGTTTTCAGCTACCTCTTTTACTACACCCACATCTAACAATGTGTATTTTTGTTCAGAAGAAAGAACACTTAAAGTTGTATATACTGTATCAAAACTTTCAGGTAATTCTTCTACAATTCTGTTATCATCTTTTCTTAAGTGGATAGGCGGATAATTTTTTGTTGTGAAATTTAAAATATCTTTTAAGCGCACTGTGAATGGAATAGCAGTATTTTGAAAGCTTATTTCAGGTATGTAAAATGAGCTTAATCTCAAATCGCCCTCACCGTCAATACCGTTGGTTGATATAGATAATGAAGAAGCAGGACTGTGTCTTACTTTTACTATAGGAAATGCTGCAGGGCTAGTATTAGAATAACTGTAAGGCGCTTCATTAGCGTTTATGTATTGGTTGTTGTAAATTGTGAATTTATCTATAACTTTATTTGAATCTAAGGTAGCAAATACTATTACCGGCAAAGATCTAGCTGTAAATGCTTTGGGTTTGTCATCTGTGTAATAAAATACAGCAGTAGCAGAACTACCAATAACAAAGCTGTTCTCTGTTTCAGGGGTGCACATTAATACATCACCGGCAGAAATATAACCGTACAGTAAATCGTCTTTTGCAGATAATCTGTCAACAATTATATACTGCTCAGTGTTAGTATCTAAAAATTTTCTTCTTTCATAAAATCTACTCAATGATTTTAAATGTGCCCATTTATCGTTGTAGTATTCTTCAACGTTAGCATAATTGGCAGCGGCACCAGATGCATAAAGATTGACTGTGTATCCATATGCACTTAAATAATGAGTCTGTTGCCAGCTTCTGTACATTACAAGAACAATAGGGTCACTTAAACTACTTGCAGGAATATCGTATACAAATTTTTGTGTTGATACAAAACCTATACCGTCAGGTACATAGTTTTTAATATTAATAGTAGGTATATACAGGCTTCTGTATGGGTTGTTTTTATTATCAAAAACGGTAAACCCTACTTTATACTCACCTGGCCACCTGTACCAGTGTGTGGGTGATATTTCAGTGGATGTTTCACCATCACCAAAATCCCACAACACAGTTTTGTTAGATATAACCATGCCAGATAGAGCGGGTATGTTGCCAAGATCAGGAATGAATGTTAGTGGTGTTTGCGGGAAAGAGTAGCTTGATGTAGCGTAATTGCCAGTAAAGTTCTTGACACTAAAATATACATAAGCGAAGTTAGGCTTTGTCTCGTATTTTGCCTCAGCTAATACCGCCATATTAATACTCCGAAGGTATTACTTGCTGTAATGAAGGTGTTACTACTGATATTTTGTTTACAAACTCAAGAACATTGTGAATGTAAGGGAATTTGAAATAAGGCAGTTGTGTGTTCTGTGATACAATTGTAATGTCTGCTTCTGGATATATTGGGTTGTATACAAGAAGGCTTATGCCGGGTGTTGATATGATAGTATCACCTATTTTTCTCTTGGTATTAATATCTTTTACCCCTTCAATGGATAAGATAGCGTTTGTTAGATCAGTTATCTTGATAACTGAACCTAAATTGTCTCTGGTTGTAGAAAAATAGTTTTTCAAAATATTATATACAGAATTTTGAATTGACTGTGCATTTCTTTTTGCAAAAACATCTCTTGTAATTTCAAGATAACTTGTTTCAGCAATTGCTGAGTTAAGAGACTCACCTGGGCTTCTAATACCGAAATCTACTGCTACATACACTGGGTCATTAATTACAACTTCTGCAGTGGCGAGCTTTATGGGTTGCACATCATTAATGATAAGCTGTTTTAAAGCGCTGTTTAGATAATTGGTGCGTGTCACATAGCTTGTAAGTTTTTCTAATCTAGGCACAGCATAAACGTAAATGTTGTTGAAATTGCATGAATCGGCAAACTTTACTTGGTTGTACAGTACCCTTGATTCAAGAGTGGGGTTATTAACCCCCAAATCGAAATAATACTTCATATGACCTGTTAAGTAGTCCCAGTTATTAACAACCTTTACTGATGCAAGAAGATTGTTATAATTTTTGTTAATGTAATTTTCAAAGTCATTAACTGTTATGAGACGATATTGGCTTCGGAATGTATTTGATGCATTTGCTTTAATGTTTTGAACGCTTTCACGGGTGATAAATGGGGTGGATGGATCTGTGTTTGAGAATGTGAGGGCTGGTATTAATTCAGCGGGTAATAGATTTAAGTCTGTAGCAACTGTATCAGTAAGTATGCTTTCAGCGCGCGGTGTTCTGTAGTAAAACAGTGTGTTGTTATTTAGCACGCCGGGGCCGACTTCACCTGTTGATCCATCAGATCTCAAATAATAAACCGCAACACTATCGCCAGCACTTAATTTTTTACCATTTATTCCATTACCAAATTTTATTTCATATCTTTCATCTTCATTCATGCGTATTTCATATTTTTTAGAATTGCTTCTCTCAAGATACAGTGACTCTGTGGGCGTCCACTTTTCCCATACTGGATTGACCACTGTGTTGTCTTTAACATATATGTCAATGTTAAAGTGATCTATTACTATGTTTTTGCCATTGTTGTCAACAATAGTGAGTGTCAATGTTTCAAACGGATTACCAATTGCAGTGTACGTCGGGTATTCATTAACTGAGCCTTGGAATAATACATTTTCATCTTGTAATGATACTAAAGTTTCAAAATCATTTGTAAGTTTAGAAAATGTTGTATCTTTTGTGAAAGTATAATTAATGCCGTTAAGAGTAAAGTAAGAGTATCTGGGTATAGTATAAATGCCAGCGGGAAGAATATTATTAGATGTTGCTTTGAATGGTAAGATTGCTGATTGATAGCCTACAGGTTTGTAGTTTATGAGTTTAACAATCTTGTTTATGTTTTCATACAATTGTGCGGTTGTAAAAGTGCTTTCAGAACTAGTTTGATTTAAATAAAACAACAACACATGGTATGCATAAGCGATTATATCAATAAATGCTGAGATGTTGCTGCCTTCAAAATTTTGATCAGTAAAAACTTTTGTATCGTTAAGTCTTTTGACAATAAGACTTTTTAAGCTAAGCGCATCAAATGCAGCGTAAGCATCAGCAGCCAAACTGTAATCGTTAAATTTTTGTGCCATAATTATTCAGTTGAAACATAGTAAAATCCAGAATTACTTAATGTTCCTGTGAGTTTAATCACAGCTCCTTTCAATTTAGGCAGCTTCAAAAACATGTTAATAGTGTATTGATGATTATCTTCATCCATTATTACAGTGTATCGTGACTGGGAAAC
>OGWC01000013.1_pt1 | contig 19274 bp, 29 predicted proteins | sample 1575941 | NCBI WGS metagenome assembly OGWC01 (sample SAMN07581552, study PRJEB24739) | freshwater metagenome | place: Singapore | collected 2015-04
TTTTTTTTTTTTTCAAGCAGAAGACGGCATACGAGATTTCGCGGAGTGACTGGAGTTCAGACGTGTGCTCTTCCGATCTGTTTCCCAGTCACGATAAAGTTCAAGGTTTGCAGGTAGATTTAGTGGGAATTGCCAGCCACTATTGGGGGCAAGAATTAACCGTCACCGGTCTTGTTACGGGTCAAGATTTGTTAGAAACCCTCAGCGATCGTCCCTGTGGAGACGGGATTTTACTACCCTCCGTCATGCTCAAACACGGGGAAACCTGTTTCCTAGACGATCGAACCGTAGGAGAATTAGAGCAAAAGTTACAGGTGCCCATTTTAATTTGTGAAGGAATTTCTGGGTTAATTCAGCAAATTTTGGGGAATGCTCATAGCAAATCGCCTGGATCAAGATCGAACAGAGTTTGAGTACCGAGTTTATTCTGATGCAAGATTTGTCTGATTTGTGTATGCAAATTTCAGACAAAGATAAGGTTGATGGTAAACTTTCTAAGTTTGCTAACATCAAAAACAATCTAGGTAAGACAATGACAAAGGTAAACTCTGACATTGCCTTTTATAATGATAACGATGAATGCCCAACATGTAAGCAAGGCATTCCACATGAACATAAGCAAACGATTGTTGAAGAGCGAAAAACAAAACTCAAAGAAGTTGAAGATGCGCTGACTAAGTTGAATGCCGAAGTTGATCAACTTGCGGATAGGCAAGAACAGATTGAAACAATAGCAGAACAAATTCAAGAAAAGAAATCTGAACTAACTGCCATTCAATCTGAAATTTCAGCGGAGAAGCGTTACATTGAAACTTTGAGAAAAGACATTGAACGAATTCGTAATGCAAAGGAAGATGTGGATGAAGAAAACAATAAACTTCAGACATTGAATACTGAAATTGTAGAACTCGAAACGAACATGAAGAGTCTTTCGGAAGAAAGATTGTATTACGAAACCGCAACATCTCTACTGAAAGATACCGGTATCAAGACTAAGATCATTAAGCAATACATACCAGTGATCAATAAGTTAGTCAACAAGTATCTGACTTCACTAGACTTCTTTGTGAACTTCAACTTAGACGAATCATTCAAAGAAACAATCAAGTCACGATATCGCGATGACTTTACATATGCGTCATTCAGCGAAGGTGAGAAGCAACGTATTGATATGGCATTGATGTTGACTTGGCGCGCCGTTGCAAAACTGAAGAACTCGGCAAGCACAAACTTATTGATACTGGATGAAATCTTTGATTCTTCATTGGACGCAAATGGCACCGAAGACTTGATGAAGATTCTTGATATGCTTGAGAGTACCAATCTATTCGTGATTAGTCATAAGGGTGATATTCTACAAGATAAATTCTCACACACAATTAAGTATGAGAAAGTAAATAATTTTTCTAGGATTGCAAAATGAAACTATTGAGTACCTATTATAGCGATGACATGACGAAAGAATCTAAAGTATTTTTTGTTGACGAAAAAGAATTTAGAGTGATTGTTAAATCTGATACAGGCACCCACTACAGCACATCATTTAAGAATGAACAGTCTGCGGAAAATTTTGCAGAACATTGGATTATGGAGAAATAAATGAATTTAGTTCCTGATACAGATAAAGGCTTATATCAACCTTGCCAAGAGTTTGATTTTACAAATCCACCATTTGACGCAAAAGAGTTTGCTCAACAATTATATCAACAAATGACGCATCACAATGGACTTGGATTGTCTGCAAATCAAGTTGGTGTGCCATATCGAATCTTTGCAATTCGAATTGATGCCGATCCATTAGTTGTATTCAATCCAATCATTGTGGATCAATCTGAAAATGAAATTGCACTTGATGAGGGTTGTTTAAGTTTTCCTCTTTTGTATATGAAGATCAAGCGCCCTGATTGGGTTAGACTTCGTTTTCAAACGCATGATGGCGAAACTCATACTGAAAAATATGGTGGTATGACTGCAAGAGTAATTTTGCATGAATATGATCATATGGATGGTATCACGTTTAAAACTCGCGCATCAAAGTTTGCTTTAGATCGTGCTACTAGAAAGCAGATGATTCTAAAGAGAGCGCATAAGAAAGCAAACATCGAATTCTTTAAACGTCAACGACTAAATGGAACTACAGAGATCGTTCCTCAGGTTGTTCAAACATGGTACGAAAAAGATGAGTGAAGAAGAAAAAGAATATGATGTTGTCATTGATGTGTTGACAAAGCATAGAGACAAACTTTGGGAAATGACAAGACGAAATATGCAATCAGAATACATCGGTATGAATATTATGGATGACATTCGACTAGCACAAATCGACCAAATTAATGAGGCAATCAAGTTATGGAACAACCGAAACGTGAATTGAATTGGTGGGAACATTACCCACTACATCAACTATGGTGCAACGATGCTTGCCCTTTAGTGCCTCGATTTGAGTATCGCAAAGGTGATGAGTGGAATGCAAATAACTGGTTCTTTCATTGGCTGATTTTTAAAGTATGGACACTAGAACATTTTGCTTTTGGTGCTGAAGTTAACCTTGAGGCTGATAGCATTACGATTGGGTTTCTTGTTCCTTATCTGAGAATTTTCATTGGGTTTCATCACATGTGGCAATGGACTTGGCTATACGCACTAGGTCGCAAGTTGCGCCGCAGACCAGCATTGAAGAATGACAAAGGAGAATACAATTGAAACCTTGGCAACACGGATTTGAACTAGACTATCTGAAAGGTCTAGAAAACCAATACGAAGACTACAATAAGTATACGCTGTCACCATTTGCAAAGTTTAAGAAGAATAATATTGCGGAGTCACTACACAAAGGTACTCTAGTTAAATTAACTGAAGATGCGATGCTAGAAATTGCAGAGTCAAAGTCTGCAAGTAACATCACGATGCATGGTGAAACTGTTATTGCAAAGAAACAGAAAGGTGATATCACGTTTGGAAAATTAGTTGGTGATATTGATACTCTAGAATTAGAAATAGTCAAATACAAAACAAGAGACTGTTGGATGTATGTGTGGGCAGAGAATAAGCAACATTGCCAATTTGCAGAAGATTTAGGGTTCTGTTATGTTGGACCTAAGATTACCACATATGGCGAAGTCTATGCAATCTACTACAGAGGTAAGCCTAGAGAGTTTCCAAAGGTTGATCCAGCAGAATATCTTTCCATTCAAAAAGTTGACAACGTTGATGTGAATGTGATAGAATCAATTTGTAACAAACTGAATACTCTACCTGAATTCACAAATCACTATAGCAACTACAACAAAGGCAAGTCATGGTCGGCATTGTCATTGCGCGGGTACTCTTCAGACCCATCCTTCATTACCAAACCAATCGAAATGAGCGATGCATGGAAAGAAGAACACAAGAACGAAGATTTTTACATGCAAGATACTGCATTGTTCAAACAATTCGAAGAAGTAAAAGAGTTGCTGAAAAACTATGGACAAAAAATTCATAGAGTAAGATTCATGCGTTTGAAACCCGGTGGTGGAGAACTTGAACGACACACAGATCAGGTTGATCCAGACTCAGGTGGCAGTAAAGGTAAACTTGCGCGAATTCATTTTCCAATCAAAACAAACGACAATGTAGTTTTTACTGTATGGGACACAAAAGGTAATCCGCAGAAGATTCATATGAAGAAAGGTGAGTGTTGGTTTCTTGATACACGCAAACCTCATATGGCAGTCAATGGTGGTGATGAAGAGCGAATTCATTTAGTAGTTGATATTGAGACTGAAGATAAATTATATGACAAACTTGTTAGAGCCTGAATACTATCTTAGCACAGTTAAAGATTGGGAAGACCCAAACCCTCCTCCTGTTGTAGAACAATACAATGGCTTTCATGTTGTTCGTGATGACAAACTTGGATATGGAAGTAAAGCGAGATTCATTGATTATCTTATAAGCACAGAAGGTGATGAATGGGTATTCGGTGGCGCGAACAAAGTTGGTTGGGGTCCTATCTCTCTAACTCACGTTTGTAATAAATATGGAAAGAAAGCAACATTTTTCATGGCTAAACGTAGTGAACCTACGTGGCATCAACAAAAAGTATTAGACATGGGCGGCACTATTCATTGGGTAGCAAATGGCATGTTAAATGTCACTAAAGCGAAGGCGCGCAAGTATTACGAAGAAGATACTGTATCTCGCAGAGTGCTACCGCTTGGCTTAGAACATCCTACTGTTCTAGGTTCAATTATCAAAGTCGCACGATCACTTAAAGTCAAACCTACAGAAATCTGGACTGTCGCATCTAGCGGCACACTCAATCGTGGATTGCAATTAGCATTTCCTGATGTGCCTGCGTATGCAGTTGAGATTGGTCACAAGATGAGTGATTACGAAAAAGGCAGAGCAATTACAATGCGATCTTCATACAAATATGATCAAGCAGTTGAAGAGAGCAGGCTACCCCCATATCCTAGCGAAAAATACTATGACGCAAAGATTTGGGATTTTGTATCGGCTAACGGGAAGGAAGGAGCACTTATCTGGAACGTAGCCTAATAGGAGAAATGTCATGAGTAAAGAAGAAGATAAAGTTAAACATTCTCGCAGACAACTTCAAAAGGAATCCTATATAAAGAGACAAGTGAAGATTGCAAAGGCGCACAACTTAGATGTAGCAGAGCCGCATAGATATCAAAAACACGCGGCTATCAATTGCGGAAATCCAGACTGTTTCATGTGCGCCAATCCACGAAAAGTTTGGAAAGAAAAAACAATTCAAGAAAAACGATTTGAACAGAAACAACTTATAGAATGATTAAAGAAAAATATCTAGGCACATACATGAAAACTGCAAGACTTTTTGCAGAGCATAGTAGTGCCGTGAGAAAAAAAGTTGGTGCGGTTATTGTAAAAGATGACCGCATCATTTCCATTGGGTACAATGGTATGCCTACAGGTTGGGATAACATGTGTGAGTATGTGATAGACATTTCACCTAGTGATCCTCGATATGACTTTTTTAATTTCAGTAAAGAACTCAAAACTAAACCTGAAGTCATTCACGCAGAGTCAAACGCAATTGCCAAGTTAGCAAAGTCTACCGAGAGTGGTGACGGGGCAAGTATGTTTGTCACTTGCGCCCCATGCATAGAATGTGCTAAAATGATATATCAGGCTGGTATAAAAGAAGTCTTCTATGAAGAAAAATACAAGAACGATGATGGATTGAATTTCCTACATAAGTGTGGAATTAAAGTAAAAGATATTGACATTGGCGATGTATAACACAAGAAAATACAAATATAAAAGATTTGAGGATTACTTTGAAGAGATAGAAAACTACGCAACTCGCGGCGAAAGATTCTATGATGAGTTTAGTGATCCGATGACACCGCAACGTGCTGTTGAATGGCTACGTGCCGCATTTGCATGTGCGAGAGAAACCATACCAGATAGAGAAATAAATGACTAAAGATGATATTGAAAAATCTAAAGCATTGGTTGAAGCGATCAAATGGGCAAGTGAATGTGGATTGACTTCTGAGTTTATCACATTCTTTTTAGATGAATTTAAGCGATGTGGTAATGTATATGATGCAATATGGTATGCGAATTGTGAATGGGACCTATGACAAAACATTTTTATGAACGAAACGATTGGTTGTTAGACCACGAAACGAACAAGACATTTGAACAAATACAATGGATGACAGATGATGAATTCAGACAATGGTTTATTGACATGCGTAAAGCAGTTGTTTATGCGTGGGATAACCTTAATCAGCCTCCAAGGGTTGGTTGGGATGAAGACGAGATTCGAAAACAGTTTAGGGAAATGTATGGCTTTCCAGTTCACGAATTCGAACAGGTCGATGAACTCACGGGAGAAAAAGACGTAATTCGAAACACAAGTGTTGTTGGTAATGCCGCTAATCAATGGTTTCCTACCATGATGAAGACTCGCATCAACTACACTAAGAACGATGATGGACTTTCAATCTATGACCACTTTGTTCGTGATGATCTTTTAGAGAAGACTCTAAAGTATGCAAAGCGTCATTATAAGCGTGACTCTTTCTATCACTACTCAAACACAATCAAAGTTGGTGAAGTAATTACTATCGGCAGTCACAAAAAGAAATTCAAGACTGGTGATGAATTTGTTCAATATTTTGAACAAATGAATCTGCGCGAATATGGCTATGACTATTGGGTAGAATCGCGTGATGATGAAGAAGAGTATACGGGTTACAATGAAGACTTGAAGAATGCAAAGTATCTTGAGATTGCAGACTTGTCTTTGTGTAAAGAACACACAATCAAGAACATTCAAGCCAAGCAATCAAAGTATCGCATTCGCATTTACAAGATGGGACAGAAAATTTTTCCTCTTGGCTTCAAAGCATTTCGCGTATCGTGGTGTCAATACGCAGTAAACTTTCCTCCATTAACTGCAAAGTATCTTTATGAAAAATTCACAAAGCACATTCAAGGACAAGATAGAATTGTGGTTTACGATCCCTCTAGTGGTTGGGGCGGTCGTATTCTCGGTGCTATGTCTGTCCGTAGTAGCACTCCCTTACATTATGTTGGTACTGATCCTAATACTGATCACACTATTAGGAGCGATAGTGGTGATACTTCTACTAAGTATGCCGATCTGGCTAATTTCTTCAATGCCTCAAAGAACTCTGGAGTATTGTTTGAAAGCGCCCATACTTTCGATGTATATCAATTGGGTTCTGAAGTCATTAGAGAAGACGAGCGATTCCAAGAATACAAAGGCAAGTTAGACATGGTATTCACTAGTCCTCCCTATTTTGCTAAGGAAGCGTATAGTGAAGACCCAACACAATCGTATAAAAAGTTTACAGGCTATGATGCATGGCGCGAAGGCTTTCTACGTCCAACATTAGAGACTGCGGTTGAGTGGTTGCGTAATGACAGATACTTACTTTGGAACATTGCTGATGCAAAGTTTGGTGCTGACATGTTGCCTCTCGAACAAGATAGCAGAGATATTCTAGAATCTCTTGGTATGATATATAAAGGTGTGTTAAAAATGTCGCTGGCGCAGATGCCAGGAGGCAACCGCATCGACCCTGATACCGGATTACCCAAAGCGAAGAATTTTTGCAAGGTCAATGGTATGTGGTTGAAGTATGAACCCATTTTTGTATTCTACAAGCCATGAAAAAACTTTTCTGTCCCAAGTGTAAGAAAGACAAACCATCGAACGGAGACTTTTTCCATCGAAAAGACTTGGATATAGCATCAAAAAAAGGTCATGTTCAGGCGATTTGCATACAATGTAGTGAAAAACATCAAAAAGTAGACAAAAACCCATCTAAACCTCTCTAAGTTGTTGATTTTTAAGCAATTTTTTCGTTGTTTTTTCGCAACTAACAAAAAATAGTGCTTGACATTCTCTCCAATCAGCGTATAATAGACTATGTTGAGTTGAGAGAGGTCACTATGGGTCAGACTGTTTCATTATGGACAATGCGCGGAGTGTCAAAAGCGAAGACCGCTAAGGCTATTCTGTTTTTGAACACCGAAACCAATCAAGAGGCATGGATGCCTCTTACTGTTGCAAGTGTTCGTTTCATTGGCAAAGACTATCAGGTGCAAGTAACTGTACCTGGCTGGTTCTACGGCAAGATTCAATGGAAGCAACCTTCCACTTTTACCCCCAAAGCAAAACCTGCTAACCCATACATGGGTGCCGATGTTGGCAACATGATGGAAGAGCGAATGATTCTTCAAGAAATGTCAGATTCCGAAACTGGCGAAGCGAAAGAAAAACTTTTGTCACGCATTGCTATGATTGATGAAGCAGTCAAAGCGGCTTATGCTTGACATTACCAATCGGTTGTGCTAGAATACATACATACTGATTGAGGAACACATGGATAATTTTCAGAATTCAAAATCCAACCTTGCGAAACTTCTCGCTACAGAAAACATTACTGTAGAATATCGCAAGGCTCAAACCGCGGCGTTCAATGTAGCAACCCGCACACTAACCCTTCCCATTTGGAATGATCTTACACCCGAAATGACTGACCTGATGATCGGTCATGAGGTTGGTCATGCACTTGATACGCCTGTAGAATATGGCGACAAGGAACTACAAGGTTATGGCAAAGGCTTCAAGACTTTTCTAAACGTGGTCGAAGATGCGCGTATTGAGCGCCGTATCAAAGACCGTTATCCTGGTCTTAAGCGTTCATTCTCTAAAGGCTATCAAGAATTTATCGCCCGTGATTTTTTTGAAGTCAATGGCAAAGATATTTCCAAGATGCTATTGATTGACAGGATCAATTTGCACTTCAAGATTGGTCCTTTCTTCCCTGTTAAGTTCAATGAAGTTGAAACTGCACTTGTAAAAAAAGTTGAGGCTTGCGATTCGTTCAATGATGTAATTGCAGTATGCAAAGAATTGTATGACTACTGCAAGCAAGAATTGGAAGACAAGCGCCAAGAGGCTATGGAAGAGTTTCAGGCTAAGGTCGAAGCAGGCGAATTCGATGATGAATTCTCCGATGACTATGATGATCCTTTCAACAATTCAAATGATGATTTTGATTATCAGAATCCGAATGATGTTGATGATGCCGATTCTAGTGATGAAGGCGATGACGGTGATGACTATGAAGATGGATTCTCTCATGGTCGCCAAGAACCAGAGTATCGCGATCCAGCCGAATTGAAACAGTATGATGAAGTGAAAGCCGCTACGGATGAAAATCTCGAAAAGGCTCTCAAGTCTCTGACTGAACAAAAAGAATTGATGGTTGGTTCTATGCCGTCTGCTAGTCAATTCAATCACAATAACTTGATCGTGAATTACAAAAAAATTCTCGGCAAGATTTTGACTAGTGATATTATTGTTGACAAGGAATACAAGTTCAATCTGATTACAGAATTCGAAGGCAAGAATAAGAATGCAATTGCATACCTTGTCAAAGAATTCGAAATGAAAAAGAAAGCGGCTGAATTGCGCCGTGTGACTGTCTCTGATACTGGTGTGCTTGACACAAATAAGTTGCACACTTACAAATTCAATGACGATATCTTCCGCAAGGTTGGTTCAGTAGCCGCTGGTAAGAACCACGGTGTTATTATGTTCCTTGACTGGTCTGGTTCCATGAGTGACAACATGAAAGGTACCATTGAGCAGTTGATTACCATGACTACGTTCTGCCGTAAAGTGAATGTGCCTTTCGAAGTGTATGCATTCTCTACGCAATATCAGATTAATGAGTATGATCAGTATGGCTTGTTGAAGCCTAAGGCACCTAATGTAACGAATGTGTCTGGCACACTTGAACTGGATGGAAATTGGAATCTACTGAACCTGTTCTCTAGCCGCATGAAGACAAGTGAATATCGCCGTATGGCAAATGACTTGTTGAATTATGGTGAGTTGATTGGCAACTACTACAAGCGTGGTTACATTGAAGAGCGTTTCGGTCTTGGTGGCACACCTCTGAACCAGTGTATTCTTGCCGCATCAAGTATCGTGAATAACTTCCGCAAGTCTTACAAGGCTGAAATCGTTGATGTTATGTTCATGACTGACGGTGAAGATAGTGACACAATGTGGACCTCAGGCGAAAAGTATGGCACGATTCGTATTGGTTCCTCCACTTATCGAAGTGTTTCGTATCTTGAAGACAAAGAAACCTGTAAGAAGTATCGTGTAAGTGATTCTGGTATTACTCCAACTCTTCTCGAAATCTTGAAGGACAAGACTGGATGTAATCTGATCGGTTTCTACATTATCAGTAAGGGTCGCCGCCACTTTGATACTGCACTAACCCGATTCAAGACTATGACTTCAAATGATGCGTTTGCGAAATTCAAGTTGGAGAAGTTTTACTCCATCGGTAACTATGGCTATGATCAATATTTCTTGATCCCTGGCGGTAGTGATCTTTCGGTAGAAGATGAAGACTTGGATGATCTGTTGGGTGAAAACAACACTAATGTTAGTGCCCGCAAACTTAAGGGTGCGTTTCTCAAGATGAATAAAAACCGCTTGACAAACCGTGTCCTGCTCTCAAAGGTGATTGAGGAAATTGCTTGACTTTCCTCCACTTACCGTGTATAATGTATTCTGTTGAGTGATTGATTTATACCCCTTGAAAGGAACTTTGTGATGATTAGCCGTGAACAAAAAGTTGCGTTTCTGACTGAAGCCGCCAACCGTTTCGGTGCTACCGTGACCCGCCAGCAAATTGTGTCCCTTGCCGAAGAAGGTTTCGGTCGGCACTTCTGGCTTGAATCTGATAAATATCGTGTTGGTCGCGGTACTTATCAACTACCGCTTGATGAATTTAACGTCAACTTGAATGGCGTTTCTGCTAAAGTGATTGAAATGCCTAAGCAAACTCCTGTCGCAGAAGTGAAGGCTTCTGTAAAAATCTCCTCTGTTAGCCGTGTTGAAGAAGGTGCGATTATTCCTAAGGTGAATAGTCTGTATGTGCCTTTTGGATTCTTTGACAAGATGAAGGCGATTATCGCCAGTCAACGTTTTTATCCTACGTTCGTTTCTGGTCTCTCTGGCAACGGCAAGACTTTCATGGTCGAACAAGCCTGTGCCCAAACTAAGCGCGAATTTCTCCGCGTGAACATTTCACCTGAGACTGATGAAGATGATTTGATTGGTGGCTTCCGTCTGATTGATGGTGAGACTAAGTGGTTCGATGGTCCTGTCATTCAGGCTATGAAGCGCGGTTCGGTTCTTGTGCTTGATGAAATCGACCGTGGCTCTAACAAACTTATGTGCTTGCAAGGTATCCTTGAAGGTAAGGGTGTCCTGATTAAGAAGACTGGTGAATATGTTGAACCTGCGAAGGGTTTCAACGTGGTTGCTACCGCAAACACTAAGGGTAAGGGTGATGAGACTGGTCGCTACATGGCGGCTACGATTCTTGATGACGCATTCCTTGAGCGTTTTCCGATTACTGTTGAACAAGAATATCCTGACACTAAGGTAGAGACTAAGATTCTATCCAAGATGTTTGATAGCCTTGGCATTCAAGATAAGGCGTTTGCTGAAAATCTTGTGAAGTGGGCTGATATCATTCGTAAGACTTTCGAAGAAGGTGCGATTGATGAAATCATTTCCACTCGCCGTCTTGTTCACATTGCTGAAGCATATACTATCTTCAACGATAAGATGGATGCAATTCAATACTGTATCAATCGTTTCGATGGCGAAACAAAGACTTCATTCCTTGATCTGTATACCAAGATTGATGCTGGTATTGATCCGAATGCGGTTTCTGCCGAAGTGAAAACCGAAGAAGATTCCAGTAATGAAATCCCATTCTAAATAAATAACTCTCTGAAAAAAGAGGTCGCATCGCGACCTCTTTCGTTATATATAAATGTATCACAACTCATTAATTATGGAGATATAATGAAATTTGAACTTGATCTAGCACAACTTCGCACAAAGAAACTGTTTATTGCAACGCCAATGTATGGTGGGCAATGTCATGGCGCATACACAAAGGCAATTTCAGACTTGATGATTCTTTGTACCAAGTATGGCATTGAAGCAAAACTATTTTTTATCTTCAATGAATCGCTAGTGCAACGTGCGCGAAATTATCTAGCCGATGAATTCATGCGAAGCGGTTATGATTATCTATTGTTTATCGATAGTGATATTCAATTCGAGGCACAAGATGTTCTTGTAATGTCTCACTTTGCAGTTACTCGCGATGACATGGATGTTATTTGCGGTCCATATCCAAAGAAAGCAATCTCTTGGGAGAAAATCAAACTCGCAGTAGACAAGGGTTATGCAGATAAGAATCCAAACGTTCTCGAAGAGTTCGTTGGTGATTATGTTTTCAATCCCGCGGAAGGCATTACACAATTCCGCATTGATGAACCTGTCGAAGTGAAAGAAGGCGGCACCGGTTTCATGTTGATTAAGCGTACCACTTTTGAGAAGTTTGATCAAGCATATCCACAACAACGATATAAGCCTGATCATGTTCGCACCACACACTTTGATGGCTCTCGCGAAATCAGCGCATACTTTGATTGCCCTATCGATCCAGATTCTAAACGTTATCTATCCGAAGATTATATGTTCTGTCAATGGTCGCGTAAGGCAGGACTTAAAGTTTGGTTGCTTCCTTGGATTCGTCTGAAACACGCAGGCGCATATATCTTTGGTGGTTCTCTACAAGCACTTGCGGCAATTGGTGCATCACCTACAGCAGGACAAGATGTTGTCAAGCGAGGCATTGCAGTTAACGGTGATGTTAAGCCAATTGTTAAACCAACCGAAGTGAAAAAGACAAAGAAGAAATAAAGGATAAGAATGATTGGCTATCGTTATAATGAAGACAAACTGCTTGACGAAATTAAGCAATACATTGATTCCACCTACGGTCAACACTATTCTCAAAACAAATTTCAGGCTACAGAATTCATCATCGATGGTGGACATGGTGAAGGATTCTGTATCGGAAATATTCTGAAGTATGCACAACGCTACGGAAAGAAAGAAGGCAAGAATCGTAAAGACTTGCTAAAAGTTTTGCATTATGCTATAATTATGCTACATGTTCATGATTTGAATGAGGTGAAAAATGAAACTAAGTGAAAATACTGTCGGTCTGTTGAAGAACTTTGCTACAATTAATTCTGGTATTCAGATTAAGGCAGGTTCTACAATTCGAACAATCTCCAAACAACAAAACGTTCTTGCGAAGGCAACTGTCGCAGAGAACTTTGATTCAGAATTTGTAATCTATGATCTGAATCGTTTTCTTGCTTTGATTACCTCTCTGGATTCTCCTGAGATTGCTATCAATGCAGAGAAGAAAAATCTAACCGTGAAATCCGGTTCATCGAAAACCACATACGGTCTGTCCGATGAATCTATGATTGTCGCGCCTCCCAACAAAGAACTTAAAATTGAAAACGCCGAAGTGAATTTCAAACTCACGAAGGAAGACTTCAATCAGGTTTTGAAACTCTCGGGCATTTTGGGACTCCCTAACATTGCAGTAGTTGGCGATGGCAAGAACATTTCAATCTCCACATTAGATGTGAAGAATGATGAATCGGATAATTTTTCTATCAAGGTTGGCGAAACTGAAGCGAACTTCAAGATGATCTTTGCTACAGAAAATCTTAAGATGGTAACTGGCAACTACGATGTTTCCATTTCATCAAAAGGCTTTGCACACTTCAAGCACGAAAAGGACCCCATTGAATATTGGGTTGCGCTTGAGTCTGGTTCTAAGTATGAGGGTTAATCATGAGTAATGTAATTATTCCTTCATCACCAGATGATCGCAAAAAGATTCGTGGTGCGCTTGAGGAGATTTCCAATTCTCTTACTCGCATTGAAGCCGAACGTAGTCTGATCAAAGAAATTCTACAAGATGTAGAAGATAAATTTGAACTGCCTAAGAAGTATACGCGCAAGGTTGCTAAAATCTTTCATAAGCAGAATTTCGCTGAAGTGAAAACTGAGCAAGAAGATTTGGAAACAATCTACGAAACTGTGACTGGACCTTAAAGTTGCATTTGATCCATGGTGTGATCCTACGTTTTGTGATCCATCAAACGTCTAACACCAAATTTGCATTCTAACATGCAATATGTTAGAATATCATTATTATGTTATTGTGAGGTGATGAATGCTACAAGATTTTTTGTGGGTAGAAAAGTATCGTCCCAAAACTGTTGAAGACACTATTCTTCCAGCGGACTTGAAGGCGACATTTCAAGAATTTGTGAACAACAAGAATGTTCCAAATCTTATTTTGACTGGTGGTCCTGGCGTAGGCAAGACTACTGTGGCGAAGGCAATGCTTGAAGAACTTGATTGTTCTTACATTGTAATTAACGGTTCGATGAACGGCAACATCGACACCCTACGAAATGAAATTAAAAACTTTGCCTCAACCGTTTCATTCTCTGGTGGTCGAAAATATGTCATTCTTGATGAGGCTGATTACCTTAATCCTCAATCTACTCAACCCGCATTACGGAACTTCATGGAAGAGTTTTCTGCTAATTGTGGTTTTATCCTCACTTGCAATTTTCTTAATCGTATCATCGCCCCTCTCCACAGTAGGTGTTCCGTTGTACCATTTAAGATAAACAGTAAAGACAAGCCAAAACTCGCCGCACAATTCATGAAGCGAGTGACAGGCATTCTTGAAACTGAGAAGGTAGAATTCGACCAAAAGGTTGTCGCAGAAGTTATCATGAAGTATTTCCCTGACTGGCGCAGGGTTCTGAATGAACTTCAACGTTACTCCGCTACAGGTAAGATTGATGCTGGTCTTCTCTCGAATCTAACCGAAGACAACACAAAGTCTCTTATTAAGATGTTGAAAGAGCGAGACTTCACTAGTATGCGTAAGTGGGTCAATGACAATCTTGATAACGAACCTAACGTTTTGTTCCGTAGAATCTTTGATGGCTGTCACGAATATCTTGCAACGAAGAGTGTACCTCAAATGGTCATTCTTCTAGGCGAGTATCAATACAAGTCTGCATTCGTAGTTGATCAAGAAATCAATTTCGTTTCATTCTTGACGGAAGTGATGGCTGATTGTGAATTCAAGTGATATCTACTCTCCAGAACATTGGAACAAAATCTGTGAACTAGTTACGCAGAGAGCAAAGATTGTTTTGCCTCTTGTTGTTTTGCGTAGAGTGAAATCTACTCTCATTTCACATTTCTTTGAAATCTGTGCCGCAGAATACTTTAATTCAATTGGTGTTACATGTCAAAATGCTTTGACTGATAAACAACCAGACTTGAGATTTGATAATGAGATTTGTGAAATCAAAACAACAAATGTATATAACAATCCGATCAGTAGAAAGATCACATGGACTGGCAATGTAATCTCCAAAGTTGATGCTACATACATGTTTATCATGTGGCATCTATCAGAAAGAGAAACCTTGTTTCCCAAGACTATGGATTTTTTCCTAGCAAAGTGTTATGTTGATCAAACCGAGTGGGGAACTCTCGGCAACTATAACGGCGCAGGATTTACTACTGATGATTTGGTGAGTCATGATTTTGAAGTCATTGTTGGAGAGTGCGAAAACCGACATTTTAAATTGAAAAGTTTTGATTATGAAAAAAATTTCAACTAAGGAAATAGCAGATTCTCTTAGAACTGATATTAATTGGCCTGCATTAAATTCACTAATTATTCATATTGGATCATCTCTAAACAATAGAAAAGACCGATTCCAAAAAAGCGATCTTTTAGAGAGAGCAGTAGAAAAATTTAGTTATGGTATTCTGAAATACATAGATGAAGAAGGAAGGGACTTTTACTATACTAAGTTTAACGTTCATCTTGAAATGAAATTTATATCATACGGCATTCATAAAAGAACTGGATCAAAAAGAGATAATATAAATTCTATTATTCTTTTAAATAGTAGAAACACCAATACTCACGTTAATCTTCCTCCAAAATATTCTGATTTTGTTATGGTAGTTGATGAAATATCATCTGCCGTAATATCAAAGGAAAAAATTTCTCCTTATGTGAAGTCTCATGGAGACGGATTGATGGCACATAAAGTTTGTATGGGAGAGTGTGAATTGATTACGTATCCTTCGGACTATGCAGTTTCTACTCCAATTAGAATTAAGTCATATAAAGATAGACTTGAAAATTTGCAAGAAGTGTATCTAAATGATATAATGAAGGCTATTGGACTTCCCGTTCATTTTAAGCAATATAGACACGATACTTCTAACACGCTATTAAAGTTTATGAAAAAATGACTCCATTTGACTTTTTGAAAGCAATCAATGAATCTAAAAAAGACTTGATGACAGATTCCGAGAATGACGAACTATCTGAAAAGGCTTATACAGCATTCATTGTAAACAAAGGACTTTCGTTCTTTCCCGATACGGTTCTCTATGCGAATGAGATGAATCGTTTAAGTACCCTTGATAATAAACCTCAATTTGCCTATTTACTAAATAGTGTCAGACCGCGAAAGCGATATAGCAAGTGGTTGAAAAATGAGTTGATTGAAGATATCAAGGTTATTTCTGAATACTTTAACTACAGTTATCCAAAGGCTAAGCAAGTAGCGCATCTGATATCTCCTGACCAACTCAACACCATAAAAGAAAAACTACAAAAAGGTGGCTTGAAAACAAAGGAGAAAAATAATGGCAATTGACATTGAAGATTTGCTTGAAGTTAGACTTAAAAATGAAGATGACTTCTTAAAGGTTAAAGAAACACTTACTAGAATTGGTGTCGCATCACGTAAAGACAAGACCCTGTACCAATCCTGTCATATTCTGCACAAGCGCGGAAAGTATTATATTGTTCATTTCAAAGAACTATTCGCACTTGATGGAAAGAATACAGATTTTGAAGACAATGATTTGGGACGTAGAAATACGATTGCCAATCTGTTAGCAGAATGGGGACTTGTTGAATTGGTAAATAAGAATAGATCAGAACAACCGATAGCACCGCTGTCTCAGATTAAGATCATTTCACACAAAGAAAAAGACGAGTGGCAATTGGTTACAAAATATAACATTGGCAAGAAAAAGGAAATTCAATGAGCGAAGAATTAGTCAACGCGGCAAAAGTTGTTTTAGCCAATCATTACGCATTTTACGTGAAGGCACAAAACTATCATTGGAACGTAACTGGTCCAGATTTTTTCGAATATCATAAACTGTTCGGTAATATCTATGAAGAAGTTGGTGGTGTCGTTGATAGACTTGCCGAAGAGATTCGCGCAATGGATTCTTACGCACCAGGAAGTTTTTCTAGATTTGCAGAACTGTCGCAAATTGAAGATGAGCAGAATGTTCCAACTGCCATAGAAATGGTTCGTAGACTCAATAATGATATTACCATTGTGCTGAATAGTATCATGGACGCATATCATCTTGCCGAAGAGAATATGCAACATGGATATAGCAACTTGCTGGCAGAACGTCAAGATGCGTTTCTCAAACATTCATGGATGCTTAAAGCAACATTGAAAGTTTGACATCAATATAGATATTTGATATAATATACAGAATCTCCGGAAGGAGTATGGGCGCTAAGACCTTCTTAGCAATTTTTGAACTTTAATATGAGGTAAAACTTATGGCTTTCGTAAATTCCAACAAAACCCAAAACCAACTTCTGGTTTCTTATCTGCGTGGTACTGGTCGTGGCATTTCTGCCCCACAGGCAAGCGCACTTTTCGGTATCAAGAACCTTCGCGCACGTATGAGCGACCTTCGTCAAGCAGGTCTTCGTATTCGCAAGGCAATGAATACTGAAGGAAACACAACTTATTTTGTATCTCGCCGTGCAATTGACGGCTCTCAAGCATACGTTTGCGTATAAATAAACTTATCCCTCGGGATGGGAACGTAAAGACTCTACTACCTTAGGAGCGTCTAACGCTGGCACAACGATATGGTGTCCCTGTATTCAGTAAGCAGGATTGCTATGCCTTCGGGGTAGCGAACTTTAATTTAACTCGCTTAATAGGAGAAAAACTATGATTCAAATTTTCAATACAGCCGTTGATACCATTCAAGGCGCAAAAACGCAATTCGTTAAAACATTTGTTTCTAACGAAGAACTTGCAAAACCACTCCAAACTTACATTGACGCACAAGCATCTTTCGCAAAGAAAGTTGGTCAAGAAACTTTTAATTTCTTCACCACTATCGGCACAGCCGCATACACTTTCGATGCTAAGAAAGCATTTGCAACCAAGTAATAAGGAGAAAAAAATGGTAAATAAATTCATTCCCACATTTTTTAGTAATGATCAACTGAAAGATTTCGACAAATTCTTTGTTGGATTCGATGAGCATTTTAATAAGATTGCACAACTTCATGATGACTTGACTAAAAACATTCCTAACTATCCCCCATACAATATTCGTAAGACTGGCGACAATACTTACGTTATTGAACTTGCGGTTGCTGGTTTTGGAAAACAAGAAATCGATATTACACTAGATGACAATAAACTTATTGTTTCTGGAAATGCAAAAGATGATAGCGATAATTTCTTGTTCAAAGGAATTGCAAATCGTGCATTCACTCGCACATTCGCATTGAATGATCAAATTGAAATTTCCGATGCGGCACTTGTAAATGGTATGCTTAAGATTGCACTTGAGCGAATCATTCCTGAACACAAGAAGCCAAAGAAAATTGAAGTAAAAGAAACCGAAGGCACTTCTAAGAAATCTAAGAAAGAATTTTTAGCAGAACCATATACACCTGAACTTTAATATGGTGTTATCATGCTAAAAACAATAAAAAATATTCTTTCAGGAATTCTAGAAGGCATTATAGCGGCTAAACAATATAATGCTAATCGTCATCTGGTTAGGACTATGGATCATGTCGATCTAAAAACTAGAGAAGAAGAACTCAAGTTTAAGGAGAAACAGATATGAATTGGTGGCCAGTAACAGATGAAGAATGGGAACGATTAAACTATCCTGAGAAGTTTAAGTAATTCGTGGGGGCGCAATGCCCCCATTTTTAATGGAGATTATTATGAGTGAACTTAGAATTGTTAAGTTGTCTACTGGAGAAGAAATTGTAGGCGACATTGTTGAGAAACTTGGTACTGTATATCGAATTGAACATCCATGCTTATTGGGCATCGCAATGGGTCCAAATGGTAAAGCAAATCTGCAAATGCAACCTATGTTAATTTTCTCCGACCAAAAGGTGGTAGAAATTAGTAGAGATCATATTATTTACGATGTTTCAGTTGCAATTGAAATCAAAAACAAGTATAATGAGATTTACGGAACAGGCATTGTAGTCCCACCAAAACAAAAGATTATTACTTGATGAAATTTTATACCCATTTTACTCGGCATGGAAATAATATTCTTGTTCGTGGCTATCGCAACGGCAAGAGATTTGCAGAAAAGATTGATTACAATCCAACACTCTATCTTCCATCACAGAAACCCACAGAGTATAAAACTCTAGATGGTTATTATGTTGCGCCTACTCAAATGGGGTCTTTGCGTGATGCAACAGAATTCATCAAACAGTATGAGTCAGTAGATAATTTTAAAATCTATGGCTCGACAAACTTTCCTTATGTGTATATCAACGAAGCATATCCTGGCAAAATAGATTACGATCCAACTCTGCTACGAATTGCAAACATCGATATTGAGGTTGGCTCTGAGAATGGTTTCCCTGAACCCGAACATGCATCAGAGCCTATTACTGCAATCACCATTAAAACAAATG
>OGWC01000014.1_pt1 | contig 19111 bp, 11 predicted proteins | sample 1575941 | NCBI WGS metagenome assembly OGWC01 (sample SAMN07581552, study PRJEB24739) | freshwater metagenome | place: Singapore | collected 2015-04
CTAGATCTTTGATTGCGGTTTGAGCCTCAGAATCTTCTATTACGTTCCATCTTCCACTAGCTATGTTTTTAAAGATCATTGAGACGTTACGTTGGTAATACTCAGGGTCATTTTCTTTTAATTTTTCAGTAACCTTCTCAACTTGACTCTTATTGTCGTAATCAAAAGGATTCTCTGCTTTTACAAACAGGGGCATAATGTTTTCGCCGCTTGGCAGCATGGCATAAAGTTTCTTTCTTAGCTCGTCTGAAACTATGCCGTCAACATTTCTAAAAGACTTGTCAAATGTGCTTTGAAGTTTAACAACTTGATTAGCAAAGTCTTTAGAGATTTCTCCTTCTTTGTACATTTCTGAGGTTGTTTCTTTGACCATCTTCAAACGCTGTTCAGGCGTGAAGGTTTTGTCAAAAAGTTCCTCTATCATGTAATCACTGGAAAGAACAGAAAAATCTCCGGCAAACCTTGGCTTGTCGGTTACAAAAATAGCGTTAGCTTGCTTGGGTCGGAACTCAGTAATGTCTCTGGCGGTTCCGTGATACATGACCTTCGGGGTACCGTCTTTGTTTACGATCTTAGAGTCACCGAACCACTTCTTAAACTCAGGTGTGTCGGTGCTACGCAGAGAAAGTTTTTGAGCTGGTTTCTTCAGGGTTAGCTTCCCGGGCTTAGGCGCAGGGATAGCTTCGTTGGCTAGGTTTGCAATGTTTAGCGGGGTGACAACCTTCTTCTTCACCTCCGCAGGTTTTGAGATCACCCGGTTACCTTGGGCGATAACATCCATGCCGGAGATCTTTCCAATGAAAGCTTCTCTCTGTGGCTGAGTGTTCTTGCCAGTCCAGATGGGGTTGCCGAACTTCTTAACGCCTGACTGTTTAAACATCGAGACGATACTAACCTCGTCTTTCTGTGGCTTAACAATCAACGAGTCTTGTGTGTTTGAGTTGTGCAGGATCAGGTTGCCGCCGTTGCCAACATAGATAGTGTTGAAGTCGGTCGCAATCTTCTGTGCATCTAGAACGATCTGTTCAAGAAGCTCTTCACCGCCCACCGGGGTACGCTTCGGATCGTCAATGATTCGGGTCAGGATGTGGGTAGCACCAAATCCGGTGTCTACATCAAACATCTCTTTGCCCCTAAACTGAACACCGCTCTGGCTACCGATCTTCATAACGATCGGATTTCCTCTGAGAGGAGACCTCTGGGGTGAGAATGCGAGGATGCCGTCTGGGTCTGGGTTGGAGGTCGGAGTCAGTCTAGTTTCTGGCTCGACCATGCCAAGAGCTAGAGCGAACTTCTTTTCGCTCTTCTTCTTCTCGGCAATCGGTGCTTCTTTTAGACCGGCTAGGACTCCTGACTTTTCTTCATCAGATAAAGACTTGCCAACTTGTCTGCCATCTTTTCCAGCTGCTCGTCCGACATCTCCAGCATCTGCTCGTCGTGCTCGTCTTGATCCAGATTGGGCTGCTGCGCTAATTCGTTTTCCATCGAAACCCTCCTCCTCTAGTAGCTTACGCATTGATCCTGCATAGTTTTGGCTTGTAACCCTCAGCTTTGCACCCAAGGCTTTGTATAGCTCTTGCTCAGGATACCATATGATAGCCTGCAGAGAGGCTGGAGGAATATCTTCGCCGGTTATTTTTGCAACCTTCTCACGCATTCTCCGGAATACGTCACGCAGCATCTGGCGCTCACCGCCATTTGCCGGGGAATCTTTAGACTCATCCAAAGATTTAATAATATTTTCTGCTGAATTAACAAATTTTGTTTTAACTCTTTTCTTGCTATCAAATAGTTTTCGATTTTCTTTAAAATCTTTTTCATGTAAAGATTTAAGTTTTCGAGCAATTTGAATTGCTGCTTCTTCATTTGTAAAAGCTCGATCAAGTTCTTGTTTAGAGAAAGTGTCTCCATATAAACCATTTTCTCCACTAGAATTAAAATGACCCCTAAAAGTTTTAAGTTGGTCTTCGTATTTTTTCTGGTTAAACGCCTTGAGGTTTCCGCTCAAACGTCCAATGGTTCTCATGAACCACATGTCCATTGTGACCGGCTCAAAGTTACCGGCTAGGTTTGAGTAGAATCCAAAACCAATTTTGGGTCCAAAGATTGAAGATCCTAGAATCTTCTCATCAACTAGCTCATCAATGGTGAATCCGGCGTCCTTGAGTTCTTTGGCTGTAAACGGGGTCTCAAGGAACCTACGGAAGTCATCCATCCCCAGTCTTTGAATCATAAGGTTGGCGAATCGGTAGTTCTTCTTCATCATTTGAAGAGATTCTCCAACGCCAATCTCTGGGAACTGAGGGTTTCCTTTCTCTTGGTTCTGCTTGAACTCGTTGTATACCTTCTCGCCAAACTTTAGGTTGTCTTCGACGTTCATTCCCTGAGAAGAAACAGCAATCGAGATCCTGAAAGCTGCCCGAGCGTTAGGGTCTGACTTGAGTTCAGGGTACTTGAGAGATGCCATACCGAGCATCTTGTTGATGACTTGGTCATACCACTCAGCGTTTGCATCGCCAGTACGAATGGCGGCAAGGGCTTCTGCTGCAAGAAGATTACTTAGTAATTCCCGGTCTTCTTCATTTTTGAGGTTCAGAGGCTTTAATCCACTCTCTAGATACCTGTTCTGAAGGAAGTTTATGACTTCTTTTTTGGTGCCAATCTTTTCTTGTTTAAACGCCTTTGTACCACCGAGTCCAGTCTGAAGACCCAAAGATGTTGCAGCCAACTGTTGTGGTGTTAGGTCAAGATCTTTTGCAACTTTAGAAAGAATGTCGTTCTCAAGCGGGGCAGATCGGATAGACCACTTTTTAATATCTTCAGGCTTAACACCGACACCCTGATAGTTAACCGGCACATCGTGGTTTAAAAGAACCACCATGCCCATATCGTATGGCGCATAGCCATCGTAACCCGCGTCGATGATCAGAGACTCAAACTTGTTTGGATCTTGGTCAGACTTGTTCCAAAACTCAGTCATTGCGGGTCCAGAACCAAGGATGTTACGGAACCTCTGCGTGTAAACGTTATCCCCTAAACCGACCTCTCTATTCGGATATTTGCCGTTTGCCAGCGGGACATAGAAGTAGACACGGTTTTTGATGCGCGGGTCAGAAGACTGGAACACCCGCATGGCTTCTGCGCCCTTGATCCCTCTGCCATAGAAGTTCTTGGCGAGCGTCGGGATGTTTGGCTGGTTGGAGTAATGGATGCCGTTTAAACTTATGGCTTCTGGTTGGAGTTCTTCTGAGAGGATAATCCCGCTGCTATCGCTGGATCGAACGGAAGGTTCGTCAGGTCGAGCGGCTTCTCCTGTGATTGCGTCGTCGAGGAGTCGATTCGCTTCGGCCCTGAGAGAACGAGACCTCGCCCGAATCTTTTCATAGCCTCTTCCTTCGTCATCTCTTTCACTGGCATAGTCATACTCCTTTTTGGTTGGGAATGCGGCGTAAGCTTTTCCTTGGGTGATGTCCCATAGACCCAATAAAGCCTTATCAACAAGCTCTGCAAGCTCTTGATTATTTACATCTGAATAATTAAGGATGGTCATGTAACCATTAAAGGTTGTCTGACCCTCGATTGGTTTTTTACCGTCTACTTCAATCGTTCTCAGCTTTTGATAGATTCGGTTAACGCCCTCGATGCTATCGTCGTTCAGCTTAATCGAGATAACCGGCACCTCATCAAGACCCTCTCCCGGCTCTCCGGAGATGACCATCATAGAGTCTTGCGACAGAGCAAACCCTAAGGACTTGGCAATCTCTACCGGATCACCCTTCTTGATGTCGATCGCAAAGGATGGGTTGGTGTCATCCATGTAGCTGCCGACCTGATCAAAAATTTTCCCCTCAGATTCAAACAGGTTCAGGACGTCACTAGAAATCTTGTCTCCAATGTCTTTACTTATCTTAATCTTGTCATTGTTGTCAAGCTTGTTCCAGCGGGAGGACAGCTCCTCATTATTAGGGTCCGGTGCAACCTCGAAGACTACATTCTTTGACTTAGAAATCTTAGGTTCTTCAGCCAGAATTCGATACTTCTTGGAGTCTATCTTGGCTTCTTGTTTGTCAATCTTCTTAAGCCTTCCCATTTCAATATTAGAAAAGACATCGTCTGCTGTTTTAAACCCGAGACCTTGGAATGCGTTTCCTAAAGCATCAAAGAACTTGCGGATCTTGTTAGAAAGACCTCCGGTGATTCCTTGCGGTGCAAACCTAAAGGCTTCAGCGATAGCCTCTTCGATGATGATTTCCATGTCGCCGTCATACTGTTCCATGTAGGCATCAAACAGGGTTCTGCCATCTCCAGTCTTCCGGCTCTTTAGGAACTGGTTGATCCACTGTTCCTTAGCCCTCTTCTCAAGGATCTTCCACTCGTTGGGCTTGAAGAATCCAAGCTCTTTCAATGCATGGATAGCCTCGTGGCGCAGGGTTCCAATCGGATCGGCGGCGGACAGAGAGATCTCAATCAGCTTGTTGGCATATGCACCATCTGCTGTATCACCGCCTGCTTTGATGGCGGACATAATCCGGAGACCAACATCTTTGAGTCCCATCCTCTGCATGAGGGGGAGAAGCTTTTTCTCAAGCTCTGCAATCTTCTTCTGTAGCTGCTCTGTATAAACGCCTGCCTCTTCAAGGTTTTTAAGAGCTTCTTCTTTGGCTTGTTGCTCTGTTCTGCCTTTTTGTGTTTCCTTGGAGACCGAGACTTCAATCCCGGGCTTTCCTTCCGCCCTTCTCTTGATCTCATTCCTTGCCATAGCGGCAAGTCGCTTGGGCATCAGACCCCTTTGCTCGTCGCCATACTTAGCGATCCTTTCAAGCATAGGAAGGTCATAGCTTTGGATAGCCGCCTCTTCAGCCGCCTGCTGTGTGGGGAATGTCCCGGCGGAGACGCCATCTTTAAATAGGGTAAACCCTTCCCTGCCAACCTTCTTGGATGGACCGGCTTTAACTTCTAGTGGGGTTCTAAAACCTACGATCTCATTATTTAAACTCTCAAGCTTGGCTTGCAGTTTTTGATTATTTGCGTTGATGCCTGCAGATGCTTTGGCATATTCAATCGTGTTGGCTTGACCTGCAGCCTCCATCTCCTCTAGTTTGGCATTGGCTTTCTGGATTTGATTCTGAATGGATGCAACCGCACCCTCAAGCTCTTTTGCTTTTCTATCCCGAATCGCTTGGAGCCTCTCTACCTTGGCGTCTGCCTCCTCTTGGGTTTTTGCGGATGCAAAGGTCTGACCGTTTGATGTGATATCAAAACGATTCGGAGCCTCTCCTGCTTCAAAGACGCCCTTGCGAATATCGGGTCCACCGGGAAGCTCTTTTAGACTTCCGGGCAAACCAACATCCACGGATGAGGTCTCCTTAACTGTACCGTTTACACGATCAGCAGCTGCCTCGGCGGACTGTCTTGTGTTGTAACGACGAATAACACCGTCTGGATCTAGAACCTCATAGAGAGGGGTGGTGATGGTGGTGAACTCATCATTACGGATGGCGGTGTTAAGAAGTGACTCAGCGTCTCGATCGTTCTCAAGACCGGTGAAGTCTTTGATTTCCTTGATGACCTGAGACCTACCAAGCCTTCCCTCCTGCGGGAAGGTCTTCTTAATGTTGTCAACCGCCTTCTTGTACTGAGCCTTGGTGAAGCGGGTAGCGTTGGTGGCTTGGGGGAGTATCCCTAAATTTTCGGGCGCAGTCTGAATAGCGTTCACAGCGGCAAACTTCTGTGGCAGAGACATCTTAGAGAGATTGTCTGTGCCGGTGGTGCGGCGCATGAAATCATTAAAGCCGATCGAGTCGGTATCAATACCTTTGGATTGAGCGATATTGACAATGTCTTGAGCAGAAATCTGCGTTTCTAGGTCAACATCAACGCCTTTTTCTGCTAGTTTTCCAGTAATAAGCCGGTCAACCTCAGCCTGTGCAACCTTGTTTGTTACACCAACATCTCCGAGCGCATCAACAATATCTTCGATTGAGAACTGAGTAAGCTTGGCTTGACCCAGAGACTCCCTAACCTTGTTGATTTCCGCTACAGCTTCCGGTCTTAGGTCGTTTGCAGAGAAGAATCCCAGAGGATTGAGAATCGGGTCTGGTCCCTCCTCCTTAACCATCGGTGGGGCAGGCGCGGGAAGCGCCAATATTGGTTTGCCTGTTTCCGGATCGACCGGTGTTTCAATTCCAAGCTCACTCTTTGTCTTCTCAATCTGCTCACGCTCTTGCTTGAGAAGTTCATCGGTCTTGCGTTGCACCTCTTCTTCACGTTTTTGACGTTCTCTTTGTGCATATCTTCCCTTGATGTCTTTGCGAAAGAGTACATCAAGACCAAGCTGGGCGATAGAACCAACCCCGGCTCCCATTGTGAAGTCATCATACATGGACTCCCCAACCTCAAGATTGGGGTTGTAGATTCCTTTGGCTGACAGTTCTTGGAGGAGACCGGACGCAACCTCTTGGGCGCCCTCTGTCCCGCCTTGGGTAGCCCCACGCTTAAGAAGATTAATGATGTTGTATTTAAACGGCTCGTCGAGGTTTCCGGGAAGACCTCTTAACAATCTCTCAACAGGCAGAAGCTCTAGCTGACCGATTCCAGCTCCACCAAGTAACGCTGCAAACTCTTGTCCCGGAGAGACTTCAACACCCTGAGCTTTAGCCTCTAGGGCCATTAAACGGGCTTGCTCTGCCCCCGCTCCACCGGCTTGAGCGATACCCACTGGAGCTGCTGCCCTTGGTGCTATGCCGGTTGCAAGTCTTCCTGCTCCGCCAACACCACGCAACAATGCTTGGGGTCCAAACATTCCAGCAAACTGACCCAGTCCTCCCGCAACCTGTGCTGCGGTGCCATATCCGGGTGCTAATGATTCTTCTGCAGAAGCAATCGCTTTTCCAAGCCCCGTCTCTTCATATGGAGTTAAGGACGGGAACAAGGCTCTTGCACCGGTATACGGAAGGGCGGTAATACCACCAACCGTTTGAACGCCTGTCATTCCCACGCCTTTTAAAAGCTCAAGTGGGAGTCTTGCAATCTGCTCCCCCATGCCGGGGAATCGGTCTGGGAAATCTTTAGCGGCTCTTTCTAGAGCCTCTTCACGGGGAATGTCATCATCTACAAGGATGTATCCGCCTTTCGGCAGATCTAATCTGTATGGCATATTGTTACCGTGTGTAGGTGGCTACCGGTCCATCAGATGATACACCCCCCACACTTATGGGGGTATAAATCTTCCCTTCTCTTGCAAAAATTTGTTGCTTTAAACGCTCAAGAGCGGCGAAGTATTCCGGAGAGTTAGGTTGCAGCCTACCCGAAAAAACTTCTCCTTTAAGAAGCTCTTCTGCCTCTTTGCGAACAGCTTCTCTTTCAGATGCTTTTGTGGTTGTGCTAGGCTCTTTCTCTTTCCTTTGTCCAGCAGTAGCGTAGTATTCAGACTTAGAAACAATATCTGCGCCCTGAAGTTCAAGCTGCTTACCTTTTATAAACTTATCTTCAGCGTTACCCTGCAGTTTGATAGCAAGATCCATAAGCCCACGATCCCTTGCATCTTTGGATTTTGCCATATCGATGCGTGCAGACTCGATGAAGTCTTCGCCTTTGCGTATGTCGTTTAAACCTTCTTTGTAGGCCCGCAGGCCATACATCAGTCCCTTCTTAACATCTCCGGCGGCAAGACCAGCGAGACCAGCTTCAAGAAGAGCCATACCCTTGTTCTCTTCTCTTTTGCCCTTTAGGCTCTCTTCCCGCCTCTTGATCATCTCTTCGATCTTTCCAGATGCGGTATCTGGAAGCTGTTCACCAAGATTGGTAACCGCTTTTTTCATATCAAACGCTGGCGCTTCTTTTTTCAGTATATCTTCAACCATCTTAATAGAGCCGATACCTTGACGAGCGGCGGATGCTGCAGCGGGTGCAGCAGCGGGTGCAGCAGGCGCAGAAGGAGCCGCTTCACCGGGGCGGGTAACTTTAATTTCTTTTTTAGGCTCTATTGGTGCTGTTCCGGTAATCCCGCTGCGTTCAACAACAAAACGCTTTTGTTCAATCGGCATTTCTTCAATTTGCTGATCAGTGTAACCAAGAGCTTTTAGACGGGGTACTAAGGTCTCTTGACCAGAGAACCCAATCGTGCGCTGGAGAAGGTTGGGTCTATATTTCTCAAGCTCTTTGAACTGCTCAGGGAATCTTTTCCTTAACTCTTCCTGTTCTTCCCTGCGACGTCTCTCTTCTTCGGTTTCTTCAGAAGTTTCAAAACCACCGTAGGGGTCAACAAATAAACCAGCCTGTGCCCTAATAGGAAGGCTTCCTATTCCCATTGCCTCTTGAATATCTTTCTCTTTAACCTTGGGCGCCATCGCAAATTGAGATGCAGCGATACCTTGCTGTGCCTTTTGGGCGTCAGTCTTTTCTTTTAGGGCGGCATGAGCAACAGCAAGACTTACAGCATCACTCTGCCCCTGCATAACCTTTACTAATTCAGGGATAGGAAGCCTTCTTGCAAGATCATATTCTTCTGCTGGATTACGCATACTTATTCCTAATTAAAAAAGTCCAAGCTTAGAAAGTCCAAGATATGTTAATCCGGCGGACCCTAACTGACTTAAAAAACTGGGAGACGGGGTCTGTTGAGATACTTGACTTGTTGAAGTTGGTGTTCCACGCAGAATGTTTGACAGTCCAGAAATCTGATACTCAGGATATTGAGTCTGCCGCATAACATCTTCGTATCGAGCGGTGAGACCTTGTTGACCAAGCTGTTGTTGTAAACGACCAAACTCTGTCTGGGCGCCGAGCCTAGCCAAGTCTGCAGTCTGTTGTTGAGTGCCCAAGGCTCCATAAGCAGAACCTAGCCCTGCGAGTCCTTGTGCCGCTGCCTGTCTTTGTTGAGCAGCTTGGAGAGCTGCTGCCTGATTTGCTCTTTGAGCCTCAAGACTTTGTCCCGCACCCAACTGCTGAACCCCGAGAGCCGCTGCCAGATTTTGTTGCCCAGCAAGCTGACGTGCTGCGCGATCTCTTTCAAACTGTGCTTGAGCATTTAGAAATGCCTCCTGTAAACCTTGCGCCTGAAGATTAGCTAGGGTTGTTTGAAGCCCCTGCTCTCGGGAACCCTGCAGCAAAGTCTGACGCGCTCCACCATATGTACCCTGCCGCCCAGCCGCAAGGTTTGCACTAAGCTGTGCAGCTTTTGCATCGTCAATGGCCTTTTGTTTGGCAATATCTGTGACTGCCTGTCGATAAGGCGACATGTATTGCTGTGCTTGGGTGGCACCAAAAGTCTCTGGCGCCTCCATCTGGAACTGGGTAAGCGGACCAGCTTGAACTGTGGGAGCCTGAACGCCGGACAGGTTCTGAAACACCTGACTCGCCATGCCCATTTGTTGAGCGCCCTCACCAAACCCAGCCGCCGGACCCAGTGCGCCAAGTCCTCTCTGGGCGGTTTCAAGCATCGTACCTGTGATCGGCGCAACTCGACCAGCGCCCATCAGACCAGACTGAATTAGCGGAGCATATGTCTGAGCATAGGTCCGACCGTAGACCTGTTCAGCCTGTGGGAGGAGTCCGGGCTTTTGCGGTGTGCCAATAAAAAACGGCTCAAGCGCAGTTGGTAGTCCTTGTCGTATCTCTTGAACGGCGACTTCTGCCATAATAGTTCCTTAAACTGGTAGCACTTTCTTCATATTAACTTCCGGCGGCTGTTTGGTTGTGCCGTGTCGTGCCTGCCGAACCCTATCCATCATTGCGTAAAGCTGTTTAGCGCCTGCTTTACTGGAGCCGTTACCAATATCTGCTACGACGTCTGCCGGTACCACAAATTCTCCATCGGCTAAACGAGCGGGTTGAGTTCCTTCTATTGTAGCCGGAATACTGTCGCTCATACCATCCCCCCCGCCAGATAACATGCGTGGCTGATTTACCGGAGCAGTCATTCCTCCGTAGGCAAAGGCTACTGGACCGCCCATTTGGAACATTGGAATACCGCCACCACGCAGCGCAACAATACCGCCTGCCCGTTTAACGACAGTAGTTCCTTTTGCCAAACCCGATTCAAAGGGAGTGGCTGGAATTGGTTGTGTTATTGGAGGAAGCGCCGCTTGTTGTCTGGCAATCTCTTTTGCTGCCGTTTCAAAGTCTGCCTGAGTTAGCGTTGGATCTGCTGTTAACACGGGCGGTGTGATACGAGACGCTCCGGGGGCGGGTCCGCCAAGGAACGGTGGTGGTTTATACGTTGGAACAGGCAGAGACCCAATGCCGGTGGTCGGTACTGTCGGCTGCGTTGTTGGAGTTCCAGCGTTAATGCCAAGCAAGTTGTAGGTTTGCTGCCCCGGAGTTAGTGTCGTAGTCGTTGCGCCGGGAATAGTTGGGTTTAGATCAACCTTTACCCCCGGACGGATCGTGTTAATCAACGTGGTGTCAACATTGGTCGTGGGAATAGTTACACCGCCAGTATCAACAGCGGAACCAACCAATGTAGTTACAAGAAGACCGGCTTTAACCAACGCTTCTACTTCTTCTGCTGTTAATTCAGTAAATTTCCCATCTGTTATTTTTTTGGTTCCGGTAGTCAGAGCGCCGGGGGGTTTTGTTGTAACTGTTGCTGCCCCTGCTCCAGCAGAGCTGGTATCCCCTTTTTTTCCAGTGACAGTTACAGTGTCTTGAGTAGTTTTAGTGGTTCCAACACCAGCAGTTCCCGCTCCAGCACCTGCGCCGGTAGATCCAGTATCTCCCGGTTTGGCTTTAGTAACCTCAACTTGAGCCGTGGTAGATCCAGTTGCTGCAGTTCCTGCTCCAGCTCCAGCAGCACTAGTAGCTCCCGGTTTAGGCGCAGTAACTTCAACTTGGTTCTGTCCCGCAGGAGCAAGCGGAATAGATGTGATTCCAGCGCCGGTAGTAACGGGAAATACTTGTGCTGCCCCCGCCCCGACTGAAGTTGGCGTACCTCTGGCGCCTGTAACAGTAACGGTTTGCCCTGTCTGCCCGCTCGGAATTGTGGTCGAAGCAGCTCCTTCCCCGACATTTGTTCCAACAAACTCGTCACCAAATATAATTCTATTAAGCTCTTCTAATGTTGCAGGCTCTTTAGTTACAACAGCATCTCCAAATCCACTGGTTGTTTTTGCTGTGGTAGTTTGTTGTCCGGTAGCGGCATCAATTTTTGTTATTGATCCATCTGGATTTCGAATCTCATATACATTATCTAAAGAGTCGTAAGTAACTCCATCAACGCCTTTAAAATTAACTTCTCCGGTGCTTACATCTGTAATTGTCCCGAGATTGGCATCGTTGATTGTATTTAATACTGGATCATAAGTTAATCCATTACCGAGATCTACGGTCCTAGTTAGAGAATCATAACCCTTAACGCCTTTAAAGGCATCAACCCGAGCCTTTTCGTCTCCTTTTAAATCTAAACCGGCGGCTTGCATCGCATACGTCACAGCAAACGCAGTTGCTGCCGCTTGGCCTGCTCTATCCAAACGACCAGTACCTGCGTAACCAACGGTACCAGCAGAAATAGCAGCGGCTGTAGGTGCAGTAGAAACAAGCTTTAAACCTTCCGGCCCAATTATTCCCGCCGTAACAGCGGCTAGCGCAGCAGCAACAGGCGGAATCGAAACAATCGATTTAATCGCATCACCCAGCGCACCAGCGCCGGTAGCTTCTTTATATCCGTATGGGACGGCGACGCCATCAGGCGAGAACTCGATCTTGTAGTATGTAAAGCCAGATCCTTTGGCGTTGTTCAGTTCGTTGACTGGAATCTCTTTTCCGGTCCGTGCGTTTAAAACGCCGACATTCTCGGTAATGGTGCCCTTGGTTCTAAGTTGATTAATCTCGTCTGGTGTAGCGGTACGTCCAGCGTACTGAAGCTGAGTTTCACCTTCTGGGCCAACGCCCATACGCATGAGATTAAATGTGCCCGGAGAGTCCTCACGTTCTTGCAGCGTATATTCAACCTCATCAGTAATTGGCTTGAGATCTTCCAGACTCTGAACACCATACTTGCCAAGCTTTTCCGCCATGTCTTTAATAATGGCGTCTTGGTCTTTACTAAATGATGCTTGGTGAGTAATACCCGTGACTTGCTGTTGGGCCTTGAGCTGATCAACCAGCGACAGTGGTTTAGTTTCTTGCGCCGGAGGGGGCGGCAAAGACAGCGTCGTGTCGCCTTTATCATTAGTCCCGATAGTTGCGCCAATAACATTAGCAAACTGATCTACGGGGACCCCAGCGCCTACAACTGCATTAACAACCTGCTGGAAGTTTTCTGGTGTAACAGAGCCAAACTGATCGGTGATGAGCTTTTGAATCTCATCGTTTGTAAATTTTTTTGGCGCTGCAGCAGGAGGGGTATAAGAAAGAACTGACTGACCCTGCGCGTTCTTTGTAATGGTTCCACCGATAGCATCAGCAACCTGCTCAAACGAATATCCCTGCTTTTGCAAGTCAGTAATGATGGTGTTTAAATTATCACCGGTGATGGCGCCGTACTTGTCCGAGATGGTTTTGTTTAGCTTGGTATCGTATGCCTCACCCTCGCTAGATGCGTCCATCTCCTTCTGGATCTGGTCAATCGTTTTGCCCTTAGCAAGCTGATCGATATAAAAATCCATCCCCGCTTTGTCTGGCGTTCTGCCAAACTCCTGTTTGTAAAGGGGGATGAGCAAGTCTTCTTGCCGCTGTCTTTCGGTAAGCGCTGCGCCCGGAGTATATGAGAATGTCCTGTTGCCTGCGCTGTCTGTTTTAAACTGCGCACCAATAGCATCTGCAATCTGGTAGGTATCAAAACCTGACTTCTCCAGATCTTTAACAATGGCATCAAAGTTATCTTGCGTAACTCGACCGTGCTTACTTGCAACAGCGTTTAAAACTTTTTGGTCAAACTTCTCACCTTCGGCGGATGCATCGATCTCTGCCCGAATGGAATCTAGCGTTGCGCCGGTACCAAGTTTTTTAATATAGGCGTTTAAACCTTCTGTATCTGGGGCACGATCAAGCTCTTCTTGGTAAATCTGTGCAATCTGATCTCTGTATATCTGATCTTGTGTTAATGCAACACCCGGGGTGTAAGAAACAGACTTGGTTCCGTCTGCGTTTGTCTTAACCTCACCGCCGATTGCCTTAACAAAGTTTTCAAGGCTAACACCAGCGTCCCCAAAGAACTTAATCGCTTCGTTAATATTGCTACTATCAATGCGTCCGTACTTGGCAGCAATCTGCTGCTGAAGCTTGTATGTATCTTGAAACTCAACCGCTTTCTTTTCTTGACGATCCGGTCTGGTTTCTTGTGATGTTGGATCTGCTGCTACCGCCTGCCTTGTTTGATCGACGGTGGGGTCTTGCGTTACTTGTTTTGCCGCCTCGTCCGCCAATCTGGCTTCTTCTGCAATCCTTGCAGCCTCAGCGTCTAAACCACCAGACAGGAACGTATTTCCAGCTGCGGTGAGAGACTCTCCAGCGCTTTTAGCACCTTCTAGGAAACGGCGAAGCTCATCCGGCTCAACCGAAGAACCGAACTGACGCTCATAAAAGTTACCGCCCTCAAGATCTGCCTCCCGACCCAAGTATGTCCGGTAAATCTCTGCGATGTGAGCATCAACAGTTGTGTCTTCTGCTGTTCCTCCGGGGTTAAACCCGTTGTCCAACATGTAGTTGATGTCCTTTTGCGGAACCCCAGCGTCAGTTAACTCCTTGACAGTAGCGCCAACAGAGTTAAACCAGCTAATCTTTTCTGATGGTGAGTAGTTATCCCATCCTCTGGGCAACATACCTGCAAGGTTTCTAGCCATATTTAACCTACGCTATAGTTACAGTCGGAGCCGACCCGACAATGGATAAGGTGCTGGCAGAGGGGGGTACAGTAACACCAATTGTAGGCGCAACGCCGGAAATAGACAATCGGTCGGGAAGAATTGCAAAGAATCTCTTCGGCAAGGCCCCGACAAAGTTAACTGTCAGAATAACCGATGGGATCTCCGGTCTGGTAGGACTTGTCCCCGCCGCATAATGTTGCAGGTAGACATCTGTTGACTCCCCCCACCAAGCGATTTCTAGATAATCGTCCTCATTAACGCTAAATATACCTGTGATAGCGGGGACTACATGCCCTAGACTGGATACACCTTTCTTTGCCGGGACATCGAATCGGGTGTTACTGAGTGGGTAATTGGTTCCGTTACTCTTTGCCCAGACCTCAAACTCTTTGATCTGGTTGTTTTCGTTTGTGACCTGAAGGGTGAAGGTTACTAGGTATTCTCCCGGGTATGCGAACCTGATCTTACTGTTGTCTTCTACTGAGATGCCTTGACTGGTAACGATCTGATTGTAGGTGATTAGATTCTCAGAGGTTGTCCCTGCGTTGGTCTGGTCCTGATTTGACATCAACATGGCGTAGGGCATCTCCAGCCCGTTTCCAAACCCTGAGACCGTACCGCCGTTTATAGAGCTTCCTGAAAAACCTCCCCCGATAAACTGCCCCGCCGTAAAAGACTGTGCTTCTTGGGGGGTCTGAGAGTCAAGGATGTTAAAGTAGAGTCGGAGCGCACGGATGAGTTCAGCCTGTTGACGCTGGTCATAACCCATACCCGGAATAGGGAGTGCAGGCGCACGGAACCCCGTAAAGGCCATTATCTTCTGCCATCCAGACGCGCATCCAGTCGAACCGAACCTAGCTGCCACTGAACCCCTAAATCATCAGATGCGATTTTAAACGCCATCTGCCTCCCTCTAGCACGGACAAAGACCTGACTTGTGTACTGATCTACTGCAGTCTCGATGACGGGCTGAGAGTCTGTTGCGTCGTTAGTGTAAGCTGTTCCCGGGAACCTTTTGGGTTTTATAGTCAGCGTAACTTCTGGCGCCGCAGCGGTGGAGTTACTAAAGTTAATATCAGGCAGCATCCGGCGGGTTAGCATAAACTGCTCCCCGTCCCCAAGGTCAAAGTCTGAAGACTGAATATAAGAATCCATTGCCGAGGTGTCGTCGTTTACACCGACTTCATGTTCATAGAGGTACCCTGAAGACGCCCCCGATGTGGTAGAAGCTCCGATGGGGTTACCCCTTATCGCCGTGTCGAGCCACGCTGTGCGGACAATAGTGCCGTAATACCATGCGTTTTCGAGGTGGTTGAAGATGACATACCGGTCGTTCCAGTTGGAATTTGCACTCGGATAGAACCACCAGATTTCGGTAAAACCCTCATTCGTACCAGCAATGATCTGGTCCACCTGATTAAAGTTGAGATCTTGAAATACATGTTGCCTCAGTGTGGTTGGGAGTGTTTGGATCTGACCGTTGTAGACATAGAACTTGTCCTGTCCCATCCAGTAGGTGACGTTATTAGCCGTGGCGACCGCCCGGGGGCTGATGATTGAGATGTTGTCACCCAACTCTTGAAGAGCAAAGACATCTGTGGTTCCGACATACTGAAGTGAATAAAGGCTTGAGTTGGTCCAGACCAGAATCTCCTGACGGGTCGCCAGCCCACGGATAATGTTCGATCCCCGTGAAACCCGGATAAATCCAGCCGAGTTAGCGTTGGTTGGGTTCCAGACCTGCGGTTCGTCCTGACTAGACCAGCGGATTAAGAGAGGATCAAAGTCTGTGGCCCCTCCCCCAAAAGGCTGACAACCCAAGGCAAGAAGATGTTTATCGTTCTGAGAGACTAAGACCTGCATCGCCTTATTAGGAACTGAGTTTGCCCCCGTGAGGGAGGATAGTAAGACTGCTGGTGTAGAGAGGGCTGTAGAAGGAGATGTGGTAGAGCCTCTTTCCCAGTAATAAATAGCCCCGTTACGGATATTCATTACTAGGTCATTATCGAAGTTATCAAACCACCAGTCTCTCTGCTGAAGGTTAATTGGGTTTGCACCACCAAGGCCCCATCCAAAGGAGCCCCAACCGCTTGTTCCCCATCCGTATCCATATGTAGTGGATGCATACCCCGGAGAGATTTGACATTTGATTACGATTGCAGTGCCGCCTGCGTTTGATACAGTGCTTGTAGCTGCGGTCGTGACCGTGATGGTGAAGTTATTTGCGTTTACTACCGTGACTTCGTGTTCGGTATTAATCTCTGTATTCGGCACACCACCCGGATTTCCTGTTACGCCGGAAATTGTGACAAAGTCACCTGTTGTACATCCGTGTGCGTTAACATTTATGTTAACTGTGGTAGAGCCGTTGGTTGTGTCTACGCAGTTATCTGTAGCCGGGGTGGTGAGCGTAGCTCTGAGCGGGGTGATGTTATAAAAGAACCCACCAACCTCGATGTAGACATGATTATTTGTACCGACCGCAAGCAGATCATCACCAAATGTGGTGACCCAGTTCCACATTTGTCGGCAGACACCAAGAAAAGAATTAGGGGAAGTCTTTAGCCAGCCGCCAAGCTTCTGCGGAAAGCCAGAAAAGAACCGGATCTTATTACACTCAAACCAGCCACCCTCGCCTGAATAGCTAGTCTGGTCCCGGTTGACCCCCGGTCGGAAGTTGAGTTTAAGAAACGCCATTTAAATACTCTGCCTCTGCTTGCCGTCGTTTAACGAGACCACGGAGGATTCTGCCGCCACCACGAATCCACTTAGCCAACTCAGTTCTTGCGCCGTCCCAGTCTTCTTCGTTGATGCGCTTTTTGAGCGTTGAGGCCCGGTACCGTGCCACCCCTAGATTGTAAGCAAAATCTGTTATAGCGCCAAGGGCTTGAGGAAATCTAACCAGAAGAGGGGAAGCATGCAAAACACCAGCAAGATAATTGTGCCTAAGCTCATGTTGTAGCCACTCCTCTGCGAGTTCTTTTGTTATCGGCGGGTCGTCCTTGGTTACCTGCGTTCCATCGGGTTTAAAGACCGTTCCGAAACCAATCGTCCAATACCCTGCGGGGCAAAGGTATGGTTTAGCCGAGAAGCCCTCAAACTTCCTACACAGGGCCGCTGCAATTTCTATGCTCTTATCCACATGTCTGGCCATCTTCTAGCAGCCTTTGAGCAGTTTTCTGAAGCAGGAATAACAGCAAAGTTTGACCAGACGTGAAACCCGCACACCGTTTTGCCACGCAAAGGCACAACATGATCAACTTCGTGCTTGACCCCGGTAAGCAATTCTTTGCGCTTTGCCATGTCGTAAGCTTCAGAAAAAACAAAGTCCGTAAACTCCTGATCCCAATTGGGTTTACGTTGCATCTTCAGAACGTGCCTTTCCATGCAATTTGCATTGTGCCGATCTCGGTTTTCTTTTTTCCATTGCTTAGCGCGAAGCTTGTAGGCGCCTGAGTTGTTTAAATAATCTAAACGAGATTTTTCGTTATGGCGTTCTTTGTTCTTTTGGTAATACTCTTTCTTTGCCAACGCCAAATTTTTCTTGTTCTTTTCCCGGTAGGCCGCATCCATTTTGCTCTTGCAGGATTTGCAATAAAGGTTCAACCCGTCCTTTGCACTTGATCGCTTGTGGTACTCAGAAAAAAGTTTTTCGGTTTTGCAACCGGGGCAGCGCTTCATCAGCCTTTTCCATTGTTCATGTGGTGCAGGGTGCGACTAATAAACCAGAATGAAAGAATCATGCTTAACATCGCCATGTCATCTTTGTTCCACAGGTCTAGAAGCACCACACGCCAGTCACCGTTTTGATCCAGCGCCAGCAGGTAAGCAGCTAGCTTGACCATGAAGTACGCAAAGACGAAGGCGTAGGTGACCGCAGGGCGGACCAGAGCGGAGATGCCTGCAATGACTTTACCTGCTGCCCTTGCGGTTTTGCCCTGCTCTTCTGTCGCCCTGCCGATTGCATCAACCTCAGCCATGACCATGGAGGCTTCAGTCTGCCTCATGTGAATCTCACCACGGACCTTGGCAAACTCCATCTCAGATTTAAGCAATGCAAGCTCATGCGCCCGCTCAGACTTTCTGTCCAGAAGCTTTAATACCTCAGGGGCTAGCCGAAACAAGCCTCCAAGCAGCCCACCGAAAAGAGACTCAAGCATCGGCCTTTTCTTCTGGCAACTGAGCCTGTCCCTGCTCCTTGATCTTGACCACTAAAGGCCAAGCACCACTAGATGTTGGCAACTGCCCAAGGGTTTGCAGGATGAAATTGACTTCTTCGATGGTGAGTTCAATCTTAAGCATTGATAGCCTCATGGAATGGGGTTAGGTCTTGGTCAGTCCAGAAATCCTTGGCGACCATAATTTCCAAGTGCGCCACGTTACGAGCAACACAGTCAGCCCATTCTTCGTCAGCCATATCTTCGGGCTTGCCATTCTGGATCAAATGCACCGAATCCATGGCGGCATCATAATGTTTCTGAATCTGCTCTGCGGTTACAACTTCAATGTTTTCAACCATGATTTGCATACTCCTTATGAAATTTGTTTCTTGCTTCAATTGCTACTGCTTTTGCAACTTCTAGATCATCGTACAAACCTAGATACTTATTTGAATTACCACTCCTTACTTGAACCAACCATTTGTTGACATGACTTGCCCAACAAACACCTTTTACACCAGACTTATTTATTTTGCTAAGTTTTGAATTTCTACTGTTTTCTTCATTAGTTGCTGGTCGCAAGTTTTCAATTTTATTGTTTGACCTATCACCATCAATGTGATCAATTTTGTTTGGTATGTAACCATGGTGATACAAAAAAATTATTCTATGCGCTCTATATGTTTTGCCACCAATTCCTACAATTTTATAACCGGCATCATTAGTAGCGGTTCCGGCAATCTGACCAACAGTTATTGAATTTGTTGTGGAAACTTTCCAATACAGGTTACCATCTCTGTATTCAAAAAGTTCCAAGACTTGTTGTTGGGTAATCATTTTGCACCTTTACGATGTCTGACCCTTGATTAGTGCATAGTTGAAAACCGGTTGTTCAGTAGTTGTCCCGCCGGTCGTTTTGAAACTAATGTTGAAACTGCCCGCCGCTACTGCCGTCACATGGATTTCATACAAATCTGTCCCTGATTTTTGATTGACAATCAAGGTATCTGTTGCGGCTACACTAGAGTTCGTAACAGTAAAAGTTTACCATGTTATCGTGACTGGGAAACAGATCGGAAGAGCACACGTCTGAACTCCAGTCACTCCGCGAAATCTCGTATGCCGTCTTCTGCTTGAAAAAAAAAA
>OGWC01000019.1_pt1 | contig 16228 bp, 17 predicted proteins | sample 1575941 | NCBI WGS metagenome assembly OGWC01 (sample SAMN07581552, study PRJEB24739) | freshwater metagenome | place: Singapore | collected 2015-04
TTCCCAGTCACGATACAAAGGTTGATGCCCCTACCGGCGAAGTACCTACTACTTTTGTTTCTCCGACGGGCGCCGTTAAGGTTTTAACTTCTCCTTCATTAAATGCACCCAAATCTACTGGGTCAGCTCGTGTGATTCCTGTGGTCACAGTGTCTATTTCTAGAATTCCTTCAGTTAAAGGTAGGTACCAGTTTGGAGTGAACATATTAATAGATATTTTGGGTGCCTGGTCTGTAGAGCTGGGTATTTCACCTACAAAAAATTGCTTGACTGCTAAAGGCCCCCAGACGCGAACTGCACGAGCTACACAGTTGTACGTTATACCGTGATCTTGATGTATGTCTCCCCAGAAGCTAGTATATACCACATCAGGCTTAATATCATTAAGCGATGCTTCAATAGCTCTAAAAAGTTTTAACGGTTCATTTGATATTTCAGATTCTGTTACTAACAGATAACGTATGTCTTGGTAGTTTAAAACATCTTTGGCGGCTTTGGTGTCGTAAAACTGTTTTGCAGTTCTTTCGTCATGCGGACCACGACACGCTACAAGTGTAACGTGATCACCGTTATTTAAATGTGTTATTATTGCGCCTCCAAAGCCTAGCGCTTCATCATCACCATGCGGAATTACAATAGCAACTTTTTTCATTTGCTGCTATGCCTCGGGTCAACGACAGGAGCTATTCCCCCTGTATACTTGAAAACATCTATACCTTTTGTTTGTAAATCTTTGACCTGTAGTTGGTATAGATGCAATAGTCTTTTTAAAAGCACTGATGGTAAGTATTTGCCATTCTTCTTTGTTATTGTTTCATGTACATAATAATCAAACTGCTCTAATAGATTATTACTATACCATGGTTTATTGTGTCCTATGAATTGAAAGTTTTGTGGAGATTTAAAATGGTCTCGCGTTATTCTATCAACTGTTAAATTATACTTTTCTGGTAGCCATGTGATTTTATCTAGAAAATATGTATTTAAAATTGGCTCGTCACTAACCCATTTAGTAGTTTTAACTCTAGCTGGAGGCGGGGTAGAGAGTGCTACATTAATTAATGCAGCTTTTGTTTCCTTGTTTAGATATTTTTTACCAATTGATAGTAGACCACCTTCAAACCCTATTTCTCTATCTATTTGTTGAATTTGATTTTTAGATGCAGGGGCTGCAGCAAAATCACAATCTAAAGCAAATAGCTCTGCCATGTCTATTTGAAAAATGATATCGCAATCAAAAAATATAACTCTGTCGTATTCAGCAAAAGTAAATATATCAAACCTGTAGTTGCAATTGTAAGTCCACTTTCTCCACGTATCATCATATTCGTGATTTGAGTAAGAGGTAATATCTACCATTTTAAATGTTGTGTTGGGATATAGCGTTTTTATTAACGCTTTGTTTGTGTCGCACAAATCGCCCCATTCTAAAATTATTAAATCGCAATTTAAATTTTTGCTTGATTTTAACATGCTATTGATTGTTATCAAGAAACCTGGTAAATATTTGTCATCTAAGACAGTTGTGATAGCTACTTTTTTCATACTATCTTGTGCGTTTTTAACAACTTATAAAAAAGCGTGGCAGGTAGAGGAACGTTCCAATTTCTTTTAATTGCTTTGTTCCATCTTCCTGTGGAAATAGCTTCATTACACCAGTGAATTGCATATCTGGGTAATTCAATATTCTTCGATAGAAAAACATTTGATACATAGTTGGTTAAATCGGACCCGCTGTCATTGCCAAACCATTCAAGAGGTGCTATAGCGTGTGTTAAATCAAATTTCTTAACATTGTCTCGTAGAATTTCTACAGGTTTAATCCAACGATCATTGGATGCAGTGACTTCTAGTTCTGTCTGTCTGATGCAATTAGCGAGAAAATCACAGCCTGCAGGAACTTTCATTATATTACCCACAAGCATGGTCATGATATGCGGTCTGAAGAGATATTCGCGGTCATCAATGTCAGTAAACGTATTGAGACAAGTAACATCCATATCACAATACCACCCACCAACTTTGTTGAGAAGGTAGTATCTAAACAGATCAGAAAACCCACCGTAGCTCCCTTCACGGCAATCACCATTGCCTTTATATGCAAATACTTTGCTGGTTGGCATTATATGCTCAGCATTTTCTACTATTGTACCTGCAGGGATATTCTTGCAATTCATATCATATGCCCAAAGTACTGGCTGATGCCCGTGATCAATAAAAGACTTGAGCGTGAGCTGCTCCATCTTGCTCAGCTCACTACCAATCCAAAAAAAGTTAACCTTCAAAGACATAAAATGGCGCAGGCTGCATAATTTCAGGCCAATAGCTAATAATACCGGCTACTGTTTTAATATCATCAAGCGGTGATAACGACATGTCATTAAGCAGTTTAATCATTTCATTAATTTCAGCGGATGTTTCTGCTTTTTCTTCTTCAGAAGTATATTTCTCAATTGTTTTTAATTGTGTTTCTAGATCTTTTATCATTTTATTTTTTTCCTTATTAATTAAATGCTTCCATTGATTTCTAATTGCATTTATAAAATCCGGATCAATATTAAAAATGTTTGATGTTGATGTACCAAGTATTTGTAGCGCAGGTATAAGAGCATTTTCGGTAGGCAATCCAAAGTCAGGCGCGCTGTGCGTAAAGTATTTTGTAGTTAAGTCATTTATTAGTTCTTTACGTACATCGTCTTTTGTTTCGCCGGATATTTTTTTAGGATAAAATCTAAGACAGTACACGTCCTTTATGGAGTTAAAATCATCTGTTTCAAAATTTTCTATGTAATAATCCATGTATTCTTTGAATGATAGCTTCAGATTCAAGACAGTTTTCATTGCTTTGTACATGTATGGTTTGTTAGTTTCAAGAAAATCATCTCCCAACTTTTTAAACGTTTCAGAGGGATTTATCAAATCCTCTATGCTTACATTCTCCGGAGCTCCAACATACTCAATTAGAGCTGGTTGAATCGTATCGACATTAATAGGCTTGTCTAATATTACATCTACAAATTCATGATCTGGGTAATTGCAATCAATCTTAAATTTTTTAAGCCATTTGCTTTGCGCAACTACATAATAATGATTATCTTGTTTGTTGTCTGTCTTGACAACAAATTTCACAATCAAGCCTTTACGCATCACGGCTTTAGCAATATCTAGAAGAGTCATTTATGTTAATTATCAAAATATTGCAGTTAATCAATATTATAATCTTTCCATGGGCCTTGTTTTGGAGCACCGTTTTCTGTAGCCATAGAATATATAATTTCTATAGGCTCATAACCGTTCTTAACCATAGCATTAATAGACAGATTGTTAAACGGGTTTGCTGATGCATAGTATCGTGTAATTTCAGGGTGTTTCTTGAAAAACGTCATGTGTATAAGTGCTGATAGAGGTATTTTGATAGGAACTAAATTTTCTTGCTTGTATTTTTTAATAGCTTTTTTAATTAAGCTAGGCAATAAAAACTCTGAAATATTATCATCTATATCAATAAAAATAATGCCTATTTTGGTAAACCCAAAATATATGCTGTATATATGCTTAATTTTTTCAGATCTGAATATGCATTCAGCTTCTAATCTGTTAGGTAGATCTGTGGAAGTTTTATACTTAATGTTTATTGTGTCTTTCTTCTTCCATCTGTATTCCATTGTTTCATAAGCAAAGTCAAAATCAGTTTGATTGTAGGGGTCGAGTGGTAACAGCGTTATAGGTTTAACCATATCATTTAGAGGGTTTAAGATTTTCTAAATTCTCGATAATGTTTTGGATGAGTGGCGATTTGCTTATTATTTTTAAAATAATCCTGTTAACATATGCTAGTGGGGGAGGAAGGGGTCTCAAAAAATCAATAATCATAATAACTCGTTTTTCATTAGACTGATTAACCGCTTCGTGTAATAAGGTATCATCGAACACAAAGCTTTTATTTTCTTTCCAAAATCGCTTTTGTTTGTCAATATTAATAAACACTTTATCAGATCTTGGAACAATTATCCCTAAGTGATATCTCATAACCCCATTGAAAACACCTCTGTGAGGCTTAATGTGTGTACCTGGTTCCATCACTGAAAATAAAGCGGAAACTATGTTATCAAAATCTTTTAAAATTTTATAAGTCTCGGGACATTTACTGCAATTTACGTCATTGTAATAGCCAAAAACTTTTAATACTAGTGTCTTCCATTTGTGCGTGTTTTCAATGCGCAACTGTTCTGCAGATATCTCTCCTGCAGATGGTATTGCGTTGTTGCTATAAAATTCTACAAATTCATTTCTAATAATATTAAAGTTATTTTTGAGTTCTCTATCAAATTCCGGAAACTTGCTTGTAGTGAATAGTTTAAATATCTTTTCTGCAGTTTGTATAATTGTTTTGCAGAAGAGTCTGGACGCTTTGTATCTCAGCGATGTATTGCTAATCATTGAACTTTCCAGAATCTCATTTCTAATGAAACACGTGTGCTATTTGAATTAAAATTATAGCCCCCTCCATGGATTGTATAAGGTGTAAAAACCATGACTTCTTCAGGCCCAGGGTTAGGTGTAATCATGTCAAGCCCTCTTACAGCTGCTACAGTTGCAGGGTTGGTATACTTGACGTCGTTTACATATGCGTTTCCATATGTGCGTACTATTTCTGATTCTGGCCAGAGATGGCTGTCAGGAATAATAGGTAAAGAAGAGTCCTCAGTACTGCCCGCTAAAGGAAAATATAGGTTTACAGCGCCTCTGCTACGGTCTAAATGTACATCTCTATGTGGAGGGTTATTGTCTTTATAATGCTGTGGTCTAACTACCCTGATCCAAAAATGTTTAACAGTATATGTTTTCCCATCTCCTAAATCGAACACCTTTCTAGCAGTTACTTTGGTCCCGCAAATTTGGCTTATCCTTTCATCAATTTCATCAATTGAAAGGGGAAACTTTTCCATAGAAATACCGCCAGTTCCATCAGAACCTGCTCTAATAGCTTCTGCAAATTGTAAATGAGTATCATCATTAACAAACTTATGATAGTTAGCAAGTTCAAACCCTTCTGTAGGTACATTTATTGATGATAGAATATCTACAATAATTTTTTTGATTCCTTCACGAATTATGTTGTTTTTTTCTGTAGTTAAGAAAGGTTTAATTGTGTATCCAGGTGATACCCAGTCAACATTTTTTGCTGGTGAATCATCCATGTTAAATAGCACTTCGTTTTTACCTGGAGCAAATTTATCTGCTTTTATAGGTAGCTCAATTACACGAGAATTAATCTTGACTGCTGCTGTTAGTTCGTTCATTTTTAATTAATTTACCTCCACTCTTGTTGTGTATAAAATTATATATTGATAGATCTGGATATCCACCGACGATATCAGGGTAAAAATCGCCCATGGAATCGAACAACCACAGTCCTCTTGCTGCATCATAATTCGGCATATAAAAATTCCACCCCACCATCTTAAATGTGTCATGATCATGATGTATGGGATTTCTGCCGTTAAATCTTGCTAGCTTAAACCAATCAGCAGCTTGCTTATCATCAGTTAATATCATGCCCCCTCTACCTATTTTTAGGTGCTTCTTTACATGGAAAGACAAGCAATGAAGCCCTCCTTCATACATGCCTTTGCGAAATCTGACAGCTCCGTCAAATATTGGAAATGGTTTGAGCTGATAGACTCCTGACCATTTCAAATCCTCAAACTGTAAATTATACCCTGCATGTAAAATTGCGCTGGGAACAGATACATAAGTGCGTTTAGGGATAGTAACAGTTTCAGGCTGTCTATCTATATACATTAAGCATAAAAATAATGCATTAGAACAGCAATCGACTGCTACTGCATACTTTGAGCCGGCGTATTGTGCTATTTTCTGCTCAAATAGCTCAACAACATCATATGAGTTCGTTATACTTTCCATGGCCCTTGTTTTACTTCTCCGCCATCAGTTTTTATAGCTAGTACAGACTCTATGTGTTCATATCCATTGTCCAGCATTGCCCTGAGAGACAGTGTGTTTTTAGGGTTTACTGTTGCATAATGCACAGTTACATCTGGATGTTTACGAAAGAGTTGAATGTGTGTTTGTGGTGTTATTGTGCGTATATCAAAATCTTCATTTCTTTTTCTTAATTCCTTAAATGCATGCTTTACTAGCCATGGAAGTAAAAAAGTACCATTTACATTATTTGCATCGATGTAAATCATACCTAGTGGAAACTCACCTAAAAATATTTTGTAAAGCTTCTTGTATCTTGGAGATTTGAGGGCTTGTACATGTTCATCAAATGTAGGTATTGCTGCTTTTGTTTTATACTTGATATTGATAATATCTGCATTGCTCCAGCGATATTTTATTATATTATAAGTAAATTGCTGATCAGAGGGATCGTCAACATTTAGCTCTTGCAAGCTTATATTTGCCATACTAATAACTTAGTATATACGCTATAAAAGCCAATTCCCGTCTTTTTTCATCCATTCTATCTTATAGTCGCGTGAAGGAATGGGGTCACATAAATCACAAAAGTTGTAATGCACCAAATAACAGTCTTTTTCAATTTTTTCCCGTAAATATGGTACCTTCCAAACACTGCCATTTGGAAATTCAAATACACTCAATACTTTTAATTTGATATTCAATTCTTTAAGTCTTTTATTAAAAATTGTTTGTGCGGCACCAGCTTCTATGCCGACTGGAAATGCTTTTGTATAATCTGATGAAGGTGACAATACGCCCATGAGGGATATTGCACGCTCACTGCATGGGAAATAGCCAAAAGCGCCGTTAGGTTCACCATACAATGCTTGATCCTGAAAACCGTAGTCTGTAGTGCTCTTTTTGTCCCAATCTAGCATCACTAATCTGCCTTTCTTGCGGCCTACAACGTGGGGATCAAATCTTTTATCAGATACAACAACTATGTCATTGCCTTTAGCTATTTCTTCTTTTAGTTTCGAAACAGGGTTCTTATAGAATGCAATATCTGCATCAGAAAAAATAATGTCCTTTTTGTACTTGTGAGCAATGTATACTGGACCTGCCGCTTTGTAGTATTTTTCTATTTCTATCCAATCAGAGCGGTCTCTGTTTATAAAATTTTGCACTTCTAATAAAACAGCTGGTATGTTTAGTGATCTCAATGCATTGTAACCAGGTCTATTGAGACAAACTACAACACAATTTTCATGTTCATTAATTTTTTGTAAAGATTTGAACCAATTGGCACCGAAAACAATGAAGTCATCTGAAAGCGTTGTTACAAAGACATAGTCTGCTTGTGAACTTTCTAGTTGCTGTTTTAAGCGTTCTTCGCCTAAAGTGAACCCATTAATCATATGGGTTTTGTGTGTTTATCAGCTATAAAGTGCGCGAACTTTGGTATTGAACAACTCTACTGCAGCGGCTTTGACAGCGTTGTTACCCTTGTAGGTAGCGAGTCTGCTGTTTTCGTCGATTGAGACGAGATTACCGAGGTTAGTAAGAATTGTTGTGTACTGCACAGGGTTAACTGTTTCAGTTGTGCTGTCAGCCATCAAATGCCATACCAATTCATAAATTAGATACTTGTAGGCATATACCTTTTTCTCATCACCTAGCTTAGCAGCTGTATCTGTGAAAAAAGATTCAGGTACAACTGTTGTGAAAGGCGCATGACAGGCAGGATGACCAGCGTCACTCCATTCAGCGTAGCTAATTAAACCGTCTCTGTTGAGATCAATAGTTTCAAAAGGAGAAAAGCCGCCATTGTTGCGTACAAGTGTTAAAACATCAATGTTTCTAGCAGCTGCAAAACCAACAAGCGAGGGCCATTCTTCACTGTGTTCAATAATTACATCTTTGAGTTCTTGGTCTGTCATATTGATAATATTTATGTTGAACTATTGTTTAAATCTACTGTTTTCTTATATTTTTACATAGCTAGGAGCTGGAAACAGAATTTCTGGCCAATAAGATAGCAATGAATTTATGGTTTTTTTCTGAATTAATGTATTGTCAAGTGTAGCTACTTCTTTATCAAGAAGTTCCTCAACAACAGTAATTTCAAAAACGCTGTCACTATCATTGTTTTGTTGTGCAGCTGTTTTTTCTTCTGATAGAACGGTTTTTGCTTCTGCTATTTTTTCTAAAACTCTGCTTTTAACTGCATCGCGTAATTTACTGCATGCCGGCTCTTCATTAGCCTTTTCAAAGTCCGCTAAAAGCAGATCTTTAATATTAAAATGATTAAAGTATGCAAGATTTTCCAGGTATCTGAAAACAAGCAAATCGCTTAGCCAGAAAGGCTTTTTAATGTCATCATTCATTTCAATTGGCCAGTATGAAAAGATTAAATTTAAACTCTGTACTTTTTTCAATTCCGCAACCATGCTGTCTACTAATTGTTTTGCTTTGGCGCTATCATTGAGTTGACGCTTAAGATAGCGGTACACTACTTTTCCCCACTTTTCTGCAACATGAGAAACAACTTCCGGTGTGTCTTGATACAATTCGTCTATTGTGATTTCAAAAAAGCGTAAAATATACAACGACCCATCAATTATATTGTTTTCAATACTATAATTAAATTCAAATAAATTTTTCCCTTTGCCGAGTTTATACATTTTTCTGAAATATTTTAAAAGTGACGGTTTAGTTTTAATGTAATCTATTCTTGGAAATTTGTTGAGCTCAACAGGCTCCATTGTCACCGCGTCGATATAGTTGTTTTTTGTTTTTTGAATGAATCTAAAATAGTCTTTGTCTGTATCGTTATATACACCTCTGATAATAGCTCCAATCTTGAAGGGCTTTAATACTTCTTCAAATTGAGAAAATATTTGTACCATTATATTGATATATAAGTTTTAAAAAATGAAAATCTAGACATATTATGTGTTAGCAGCTCTAACGTAATAATATTGAGGTATGCTTATGTTATTTTGATTGTTTGCATCGCGGCAACCAAAGTTATTGACAACATAAAGGCTGTGTGTTGATGCTCCTGCTAATCCGCCGATAGTGTAATCGCCATTAGCATTAATAGATCTGTCTAACGCACCATTTCTGTATATTGTGGCAGATGATGCGGCAGTGCCACCATAAGAACCCATGTCTACATTAATTTTAATAGAACCACCTTTGCAATCTAACCATCTAAAAGCAGGCTGACTCCAGTATCCACCTACGCAAGGAGGCGGGGGAGCAGTTAGTAATACAACATTTACAACAGGTCGGGGCGGACCTGGTATGGTGAAATTAATTGTTCTAGTAGAATTGTAGTTTCCGGTAACTTGCCCCTGTAAAAACCCACCATCATAAAATTTTACTGTGACAGAGCCAGATGTAGATGTTGAGCAGTTTTGCCCGCCGGGATTAAAATCATTTCGAAATGAACGGGTATGCGAATTGCCTCCAATTGGTGTAAAGTTTGTATGCCATGTCCAAGTGTAGTTATTGGGGTTACTCTTTATTCGATCAAACCGTCTCCCTTCTCCACCAAATTGCATAGATACAGAGAAGGTTGATCCATGTGGCGGTGATGCAGTTGTGGTTGATGCCTCACCGACTGCACTAACTAAAAAATCTGACATTCTTATGTCAGCTGCTGGCCCTCCATTGCATGCTTCTAGTGAAGGTCTGTTAGCGCTTGTAGCAGTTCGAAGTTTTTGTAAGCTTAAATTTGATGGCATGTTACTCCTTAATTTTTTCGCTAAGCTCTTTGATAGCTTCAACAAGTAATGGAATAACCTTTTCATATCTTACTGCTTTAAATCCGTTGTCTCTTGTAGCAACAATTTCAGGGAAAATACTTTCAACTTCTTGTGCAACTAAGCCAATATCATTACCTTTGAAGGTTTTAAATTTTTCATCCCATTCAAACTTAATTCCTCTTAGTTTTTTCACCTTGTCTAGAGCGTTATCAATCCGTACAATATTTTTCTTGAGCTTCACATCAGATGTTGAATACGCAATAACGTCTTGTGATGCACTAATAACGCCGTTAGTCTGTAGCGAGCCATTAATGGTAGTGTTGCCGTTAATAGTGACTGGATTATTCTGACCTGTAGGCCCGAGTCTAGTTGTTGATGAAGTTGTGAATGCGCCTTGAACATTTGCAGTGCTGTTAACATTGAGTGTATTGAGGGATGCTGTGTTGTTAACAACCAAGTTTAATAAAGTTGATGTTGCTGCTGTAGCATTCAGTGTACTGTTGATTGTTGTAGCGCCCAATGTGGTTGTACCTGCTGAAATTGTACCTGCTTGTAATAGCCCGGTGATGTTAGCAGTATTAGATATTGTTTGACCGTCAACTGTTAAATTAGTGTATATTCTGCCAGTTGATGCAAACAAGCCGCCTGTGCTTGTAATGTTACCAGTGACATTTAACGGTTGTGATAGATTTGTAAGACCGCTAACTGTTAAATTGCCACCAATTTGTGCGGTGCCGGAGCCGATAGTCCTGAATGTACCTACTACTGTAGTTAAATCTGATATATCGGCACCTAACACACTGCTTTCTCGAACATCCAAAGAGCTATAAATGGTAACTGGCGAATACATGGATGTAACGCCGTTGATTCGCACAGTTGAATTACATGTCATGGAGCCGTTGGCATTAATTGTATCTGCCGCTTGATCTCCTAATGTGGTAGTACCGTAAACTGATAAATTACCGTCAACCCTTTCATTTCCGTTTATTCTAGAATCGCCAGTTGCACGAAAACTACCGGTTAATTCTAATCCTCGCTGATCATTTTGCAGAACCATCTTGTTCCCTGCAGCTTGAATATCAACAGTACCTGCATTGCCTGATCTAATTACAACTCTGCTGTTTAAAAGTGCGGGGTTAGGAGAAATAAAGAAGCTACCAGACACACAGAAATTTGCTGTATCAGTTCCTTGCAAGAAAATCTGTTCCGGGTTGGTATTGAATCCAAAATATGGCCCGTCTTTAATAGAGACTACAGGGTTGTTGCCTTGCGAGCTTTCAAACCGCGCCAATGTTTGATTAGCAGTAGGTGACCCTTGTCTAACCAACATTGCACACATGTTTTCATTAAAGTTTAATACACTTAATGCACTAGTGGTGGTGACTGTTGTGTCGAGATATGTAGTAGTGCCCATTACAGATAGATTACCAGAAATAGTAACATCATTATTAAATGTAGCATCATTAGCTAAAACACTGTAAGCTGATAATGTACCATCGACAAATGTGTTTCCGTAAATTCGTGACAAACCGTACACTCTGAAGCCGGGGTTAGCATATGTTAGTTGAGTAGCTGTAGGGTTAATTAAAACAAACCCACCTTGTGTGATGGTAAACTGTGGTTGTTCCAAGAAGCCAAGGCGGCCAGCGCGTATAGTTAAATCGTCACGACCGCGAATATGAAGATTGCCGCTAATAGCATCAAAAGTTGTACCTAATGCTTGTGGATTGTATGCATAGGTTTGTAATTGATAGCCATTTACTGAGCTGTTTACAAATATGTTGTCTTGTACATTGAGTTTTGCACTTAAATTGTTGGTTATAGTTCGAGTGTTGATGTTACCAACATAAAAACTGCCATGGGATGCGCATAAAGAGAGATATCTTGAATCAAAATCTATAATATTGTATCGTTTTGTAATAGACGTGGGTGCAAGTGTACCAGAATCGTTATAGGCTAGAGAAAATGGTGCTGCTAGTAATTTTGGTGAGACTCTATATTCACCGTTTTGGCTTTTCTCTAAGCTGTTTTCATAAACCTGAGGATGGATGGAATAAACACCAGTTCCTTTGGCGTAAGAAACCAATTCTTTCTTTGTAATGTCATACATCAAGTCGCCGTCTTTTAAAAACGGTACATAATCACTGGGTGTTGAAACCCGTCCGAACATTTTGTTACCAACTACATGCCCGCCTGGAGTAACGCCGTCTCCGACAAACAATCTTGCTTGATCAATTGTATAGCCTAATTCACCTTCTGATAATACAATTTTTAAACGTTCTGACTCTTGGCCGCGGCGAACAATTAATTTTACAACTGTATCATTAGTAATTTCTATTGCCATAAATTATGTTCCTATTGTTAGTGCCCGGGTAACTGGGTTAATGTACAATCTACCGGGCCCAGGGTTAAAGTAGCTCAAGGTGGATGTATCAACGTTAGAAATATCAACAAATAATTGTCTGTTGTTATTGATCTTTATGCTTACTCCGTCATAGTTTACACGAACAGGAGAACTTTCTGTTGTTCTAGCAAGACCATTATTAAAGTCAAACAAGTTGTTCGAAATGTGCACCGCACTCAATCCGTATTCTTTGACTCTTAGCAATGAGCCAGCTGGGTATGTGATGGTTGTTTCATCAACTAATGTGGATATCTGAGCATATGCATCTCTGTTATCATAATCTGGATACAAGCTTTCATTGTATCCTGTTAATACGAACAAACGAGTCGATGTGCTATCAAACATTAGATCGCCTACTTGAATGGAAGGTAAATTGGACAGCTGATCAATTCTACCAGTGTAAAGCTTCATGCCTGCAGGATTGCCGCCAGGTGTAGCACCATCACCAACAAATAATCTACGAGAAGATGGGTCAGTAACATAGCCAATTTCACCGTTTTCCAAGATAACTAGCTTTCTCTCGTAATCAGTACCGCGTCTAATTTTAATTTTTGCTATTTGTACTGTTGCCATTTCAATTATTTATTAAAACACGTTAAATTACAATGAGATTTATGATGGTATAGTGGCAGGAACCCCTTGAGGAACACTCTTCTTCACAAATCCCATGGTAGAACTTATGTAGTTTTCGGAAACTAGAGCATTAAGAAGAATTTTTTGATATTCATATATGCGTTTAAGAACACGGTTCACTACAAAATTAGTGACCAATTCATTTTCTCCAATAAAATTCTCTATATCTTGTTGAAAGATAAGCTGGTTTAATTCCTTTTCATTAAAATACCTGGTGCCCTTGAACAGATAATTGCCTTTGCTATCTTTTAATTGTAAAAACTTGCCTTCTATTTGATCCCTGAATCTCATGTGGTTAATAAGCAATTTAGCAATTGCTTTGTTGAATACCCAGTTTTGAACATATTCATCTTCACCTAAATGAATTTCTTCTTTGGTATACACGTCAAAATCCGGAACAGACAGCACATCAAACAAATTAATGTTATCATAAAACAAGCTAAATTTACCAACATTATTGTCAATATCCTTAGAAAACATTAATGTAAAATCATTGAATTTTTGTTTTACGGGGTCAGGGTCGACATCAATTTTAGCAACATCAAACGCTCTAATTTTTTCTTTTGTATTGAATTGAAACAAATAGAACAGATACCACCCTACTGTATAAAATGGGCATCTTGTGAATTTTTTGTATATGTTATTTTCTGTGACCACGTAACATAATGATGGATCAGTAGGTGAAAAATAAATTCTATTAAAATATTCTTTTTGCGGCGTATCGTATGTTAGTTCTTTGAGATCGTAAACGTATTTGTTGTTAAAATTGTCAATGTAAGATAATAATTTTTGATTGCTAGTGAGCACAGCAATTTCATTATCAATAGTTGAATTGATAAAGATTGGATATGCTGATAAAAAGTCCTTGGTTAGCAAATAGGTAAATTTCCAGTTGAGGTTTTCATCAAACCTTTTAATGCAATTGTTAGATGAATCTAAAACTAGCAATTCATCGCTTTGAACGCACATACTTCTAGGTGAGTTAAAGGACGTTTTATCCGCAAAGTTACCAATGTCACCTATTGTGTCAACATACATGAGTTTGTGTTTTAGTATGTTATTTTCTGTTGTAAACCCGTCTATTTTATAAGAATGCAGTTGTGATGTACCAGCATCAAGAACATAAAAATGATTTTTAATTAAACTAAAAGCAGTAATTTCTTTAAAGTATGTGCTCGAGCCTGTAAACACCTCGTTAGTGCTCAATACTAATGTTATAGAAGATAGGTCTAGAGGTGATTCAAAAATGCATATATCATTTCCCTTGGAAGCAGCAAGATATATTTTTTCTTGTGTTTCATTAGGTATTAATTTAATGACCCGTATATCATCTATGTTGTCAAAAAATGCGTTATATAGAGGTAAGAACTGACTAGTGCTGAGCTGACTTGGGCCTGTCGTGCTCCACATGAAATTTTGTACGCCGGTAAAATCCATGCTCATGCTACTCTCCCTATTTTTGGATAATTAGATGCAAGTGGGTGCATGTTGCCTGTGCCGCCGCCATGGAAGAATTGATTGTTGCCACCAATAAATGTGAAGTTGTATCCATTTCTTACCATTGCGTATCCAGGTGTACCAGTGCTGCCTCTATTTTCTTGCCCGTACCCCCAGTTACCAAGACTGCCGCCATCTCCTGCTCCGTAGCAGAATTCTCCGCATTTGGCACCTACAAGCCATGAACTGTTTTGTTGTTCTTGTAAGATACCGCAATTTTGTGCTTGACATCCATTATTGAGCCAGTAGTTGTAGCATTCTGACCATGAATTAATACCGCGTTCAATTGTCCTATCAGAGCAAGCTTGCAAGCTTTTCCATCCTGAATTTGCAATACAGAAATTTATGCCTCTTGCATTAGCTACCCCGGCTCCTGCTCCACCCACCAAGCTAACACCGTTAATATTTTCAAATTTATCAAACCAATAGTTAGTACTGTCCATTTCACCACGACCACCGCCGCCAGCAATAATACCATCATTAATTATTTTTAAATCCCAATCTAAATGTATTGCATCGCCGGCTTTGTCAATAGATGTACCATTTAATTTGTAATGATATTCCCAATCTTGCAAAACATTATCTGCTCGGGATGATCTGCATCTACCATAAAGGAAAGCAGTAGCCAATCCATTTTCCACATTAGAGCTGTCTTGACCGTAGCCAGCTATTACACCTTGAGCAGGGAAATCTGTGTTGCCAGCTTGACCGTTTTCTGCGCAATAGTTAGTTGCGCCATTAGTGGGCCTGCTGTATACTGCAATTGCAGCTTGAACCTTCTGAGTTCCTATGACTTGAGGGTTAATTAAAGTGATTTCACTACCAGAAGGCCAACCAACACCGGTTCTAAGAGCAGGTCCTTTGCCGCGCGTGGCGCCAATAACACCTTTGTTAACAAAAGTAGCGATAACAGGATTTGAAAAAGAATCAGCTTTTCTATTTAGCTTTATCATCATGTATTCAAACAAATTAACATCAAGAGTCAAAGCTCCATATGCTCCGATTTCAATGTATACAAATTCTAGAGGTACAGATGTAGAAGGTGTGTTAGTATTAGTAACTGTTTGTGTTAAAGTGGGTGTCTGAGTAGGTGTGAGTGTCAATAAAGGTGGTGTTTTAGTATTGGTAAGTGTGGGTGTCATTGTGAGTGTCGGTGTTCTTGTATTAGTGATTGTTTGAGTTGGAGTCCTTGAAGGAGGTTGTGTGGCAGTTGCGGTTTTTGTAGGCGTAGGTGTAGTAGTTAGATTCGGTGTAAGTGTGGGTGTACGTGTTACAGATACAGTAGGTGTCACTGTCGGTGTGGGCGTAACGGATCTTGTTAGCGAAATTGTCGGTGTTAGTGTTTGTGAAGGTGTAACTGTGCGTGTAACTGTAATTGTGGGAGTTACTGTAGGTGTATTTGTAACAGTTATGGTCATTGTTGGGGTTATAGTAGGTGTTTGAGATATGGTTAATGTGGGTCTTGGGTATGCACTTAACCCTGCCACACCTACACATGAAACAGGTATAACGTTAGACGCAATTCTAGAATGTTCGTACAGATAAAGAAAATTATCATACAGCTTATCTAGCCTTACATTAATAGAATCTGTAGTAATCATTTCATTTACAGGTATTTTTATGCTTTCAAAATCGTACGGTAGTTCTAGCTTCTTATTAACGTATCTGTCAAAGAATCTGCCAGCATTTTTTGCTATTTCGAAAATATTCATTAGTTTTTCCAGGTAATGTTATTTAACTTGACATGTGCAGGTATCAATTTGCTAGCTATTTCGCGTATTTTACCTTCTAATTCTGACTTAAACTGTGTATCTACTATTCTACTGTTGTTAATGTTTAGGTTTATCACATTTGACTTGTAGAATAGTATTTGTAACAGTTATGGTCATTGTTGGGGTTATAGTAGGTGTTTGAGATATGGTTAATGTGGGTCTTGGGTATGCACTTAACCCTGCCACACCTACACATGAAACAGGTATAACGTTAGACGCAA